>ERZ857840.442-NODE-442-length-61772-cov-5.672926_pt1 | contig 61772 bp, 50 predicted proteins | sample MGYA00519760_ERZ857840 | MGnify/ENA primary metagenome ERZ857840 (study PRJEB31778, sample SAMEA3449371) | human gut metagenome | biome: human gut; feature: human-associated habitat; material: faeces | place: United Kingdom | collected 2010/2012 ... | reverse complement strand
ATTCAAAGACTCATCTAACTAATCACTGTTTTGGAATAAGGTGTGGTAAGAACCTCCCTAAAGTAGTCAAGCTACAGGGTATAAATATACAAATCCACATTCACATATTCAATTTTACAAATTAACAAAACCGTCTTCAACTACGGTTATTAAAGGTTGAAAGAAAGGAGATGTATGTTGTAAATGACCAGCTAGATGGGTCAATTACAATATACCAGGGTTATACATAATGAATAATAGAGATATTGCTAAGGTTGGTTTTGCCGTTCTTGCAGCGGTTATGAGTTATAATTTTGCAGATACTATCGTTCATGCTGAAGAGACAAGTGTTGAACCAGTAAAAGAGACTGCACCTGTTGAAAATCAAGATAAATTAACGGATGTTATTGATGCAGTTGTTGAAGATACAAATGTTCCTGAAAACACAGAAGAAACAGATGTTCCAAAAGAAGATGAAGAGACTACAGTTCCTGAAAAGACAGAAAATGAAAATGAAACTACAACAGTTGGTGGTGGTAGTGAAACTAGTGCTAAATTAACTGATGGTTGGTCAAGTGATTCTTTACAGTATGTTAAAGATGGTGCTTATGTTACGAATAGTTTTGCAGAGATTGATGGTCAAAAATATTATTTTGATGAGAATGGTAATAAGGTAACTGGTTTTAAAACAATTGGTACAGATTCTTATTACTTTAATGAATCTGGTATGATGCAGACGGGTTTACAAGTTCTTCATGATCAAGAAACGGGTATTGCCGTATATTCTTTAAGAAAAGAAGATGGTAAATTACACTACTACTTAGAGAATGGGGCTGCCTATAGTGGAATGATAAATTTAGATGGGAAAATTTATTATTTTGATAATGGAGTTCAAAGTGTTGGTGAAAAGCAGGCCAATGGATATTGGTACAACTTCAAGGAAGATGGTAGTTTATCTGTTGGTTTTGTGAATATGGGGAATAGTGCTAAGTACTATGATAATCTTGGAAGAAGACAAACAGGTACTTTTAAGATTGATAAGGTAACTTATAACACGGATAGCAATGGTTTTATTACTAAAGCGAGTTGGGAAGGCGTTTCTTACTATTGTCAAAATGATGGCAGATGGGCTTGGGATGTAGTTGGTAATTATTATTTTGGTGGTTCAGGTTGTGTTCCAACTACAGTGACTATGATTGTAAATACAATCAATGGTACAAACTATACGCCTAATCAAGTGGGTCAAATTTTACATAATGCTGGATACTTTAACACGAGTTCCATTGGTACTGGTGGAGATTCTTGGCAGTTTGTTGCAAATAAATTTGGCTTAAGTTATAAGAGTAATTTAAATGTAGAATCGGCTAAACAAGAATTGTTAAAGGGGAATATGATTGCGGCGGCTGTTGGTGGTGGAAAATTCTGTCCATGGTATGGTGTAACGCATGAAATATTATTATTTGGCTTAGATGCACAGGGCTATACAACAGTGTATGATCCATATACAAGTTCACGTAATGGTCGTGTACATATTAGTGAGGTCTTCAATCATCCATCATGGGATAGTGGTGATAAAAAGAATGGTGGTCCATTCTTCTCGTTAGGAAAACTTAGAGATCAAAATTTATATCTAGATGTTTCTAAGGGAAATGCTCATGTAGGAAAAGTATATTATACAGGTAAGAATGTTGAACCAGAAGTAAATCTTTCAATGAAGAATACAGCATTGGTTCAAGGTAGAGATTATAAAGTTGTTTATTCAAATAATGTAAATTTAGGTAAAGGTACAGCTACGATTATTGGTATTAATGCCTTTACTGGTAAATTGATGGTTTCTTTTGACATCATTAAGGATGAAATGTCTAATGGAACTTATGAAATTATTTCTTCATTAAATAGTAATAAAGTACTTGATATAAAAGATGGATCTAAAGCATCAGGTGCACATGCGCAAATTTATAGTTGGAATGGTACACAGGCACAAAGATTTGAGATTCATAAAAATCAAAATGGATATTATACGATTAAGAATACAGGTTCTAATTTATATGTAGGTATTAGTACAAATTGGAATACAATGGGAAATTATAATTCATTAATTCAAGGAGTAAATGCTTCTTCGAAAGCAGCTCAATTCATTTTTACTAGAAATAGTAATGGACAGTGGATTATTTCTTCGGCTTGGGATTCTAGATATGTATTTGATTTGAACGGAGCAAAATTAGATAATGGCAATAAAGTTCAAATTTATACACAAAATGGAACTTCTGCACAAGCATGGAAATTATTGAAAGTTAGTAATTCTCGTGAAGAAATAGATGATTTAGCACAGAAAAATAAGAATACTTTAGCAGATGGTACATATACAATCAATTCCACTTTAAATACTAGTTATGTATTAGATGTAAATGGTGGTTCTAAAGTGAATTTTGGTAATATTCAACTATATCAAAGTAATGGTACTTTAGCACAAGGATGGAAAGTAAACCATGATTCAAAAGGGTATGTTACGTTTATAAATATTGGTTCAGGAAAAGCAATCGATGTCAAAGATGGATCTGCTTATAATGGACAGAATATTAGTCAATATACTTCTAATAATACATATGCTCAAAAATGGATTGTAGTACAAGAAGGTAATGGTTTTAAAATTATATCAGCTTTGAATACAAGTTATGTATTAGATTTGAATTCTGCATTAGTAAAGAATTATCAAAACATTCAAACTTATAAATCAAATGATACGTTAGCACAACGTTGGTATTTTTCAACATATGTTTCTCCACGTGAAAAATTAGATACTATGGCAAAAGAATACAATGCTGATATTACAGAAGCAACATATGTGATTTCAAATTATGTGAATCCAAATTATGTATTAGATATAAAGGATGGTTCAAAGGCTAATCGTGGTAACTTACAGATTTATAAATCGAATAATACGAATGCACAAAAGTGGCAGCTGAAAAAAGATTCTGTTGGCTACATTACATTTATCAATGTTGGGTCAAATAAGGCTTTAGATGTTTCAAATGCGACTGTTCGAAATGGCTCAAATATTTGGCAATATGAATCAAATGGTACCTATGCTCAAAAGTGGATTGCGAAGAAAAATACGGATGGTAGTTTGACTTTTGTATCTGCTTTAGATGCGAACTACGTATTAGATATTAATGCTGGAAAAGTTATAAATTGGCAAAATATACAATTGTATAAGAGTAATGGTACAAATGCTCAAAAATTTAAATTAACAAAGATTTAAATTATAACCAGGCGTAGAAATGCGCTTGGTTATTTTTAAGTTTTGTTGAATTTGTTTACATATTCATTTAAAATAACATTATTGGGGAGAGGGATAGAAAATGCATAAAAATATAAAACCAATTTTGACTTTAGTATTAAGTTTAGTTTTGTCTGTATCAACATTATCTAATATGTATACAGTTCGTGCAGATGATGAAATAACGCAAGAAGAGCCTGTTGTAGAAGAAACACAAACTGAAGAAGAGACTACAGAAGAGCAAGTTCCTACTGTAGAAGAACAAACACCTACAGAAGAGGAGCAAGTTCCTGCTGAAGAGGAAGAGCCAGTTGTTGAAGAGGAGCAATTGGGTGATTCTAATATGATGGAATACTTCTTAGTCGATAATCCCGTATTATCAAATGGAGAAACAGAAAACTTTATTCTTTCATTAAATAATGCGGAAGGGTATTCAGATTTTAGATTGACCATTCAAAAAGAGGATGGAACTTCTTTTGATTTAGAGTGTTCTGAACAAGTTGATAATTTAGTTAAGTTTTCTAGAGTGTTTACTGAAGAAGAAAAAGGACAATATAGTGTGACTACACTTCACTATGTTTATAATGGACAAGCTTATTATTTAAACTTTAGTGATTTAGAAATGGATGTTAAATTTGGTGTTGATCAAGAATATGATGGGTATGATTCAACATTACCTGATTTAACAGAGGATTCAATTAGTTCAGAAGGCATTATTGAAGTAACGGATGTAAATAAAGCTGAAGAAGAAATTGTAAATGGCGTTGCAAGTCAACCGGCTACAATGTCAGTAGATGAGTTTTCAAGACATGCGACTGGTGGAATGACAATTTGTTTGGATCCAGGACATGGTGGTAGTGATTCAGGTGCTACTGCATTTGGTGCAAAAGAATCGAATTTAACTTTAAAGATTGCTCAATATTGTAAGGAAGAATTAGCTAAATATGATGTAAATGTAGTTATGACTAGAACTACAGATACGCGATTGAGTGAAGAAGCGGCTATGGATTTAAAAAATCGTGTGGAGGTAGCTAAAAAAGCAGGTGCTTCTTACTTTATTAGTATTCATATTAATTCTGCCCAAAATTCAGCAGCTCATGGTGCAGAAGTGTATTATCCAAATACAAGTGGAAATAAGAATCTTTCTACTAATGGTCAAAATTTAGCAAAGGCGATTCAAAAACAATTGACAGCTTTGGGATTGTATGATCGTGGTATTAAGATTCGTAACTATACGGACGGGACTACATCATCAAATCCAAACAGTAGTGATCAAGATTACTATGGTGTCATCCGTTATGCGAAACAGGCAAATATCACAGGTTTAATTGTTGAGCATTGTTTTATTAGTAATAAAGAAGAGTTTGATAAATATTTAGGTTCAGATGCTAAGTTACAACAACTTGGTATTGCGGATGCGAAAGGTATTGTGAGTGCACTTGGTTTACAAGCTAAGAATGCGCATATAGATGCATTGGCAGCTGAGAATCGAAATGTTTTAGCAGATGGTACATATACTATTTCAACTTTATTAAATTCTAATTATGTACTTGATGTAAAAGATGGTCATACAAACAATGGAGCTAATATTCAATTGTATGAGAATAATGATACGGCGGCTCAACAATTTAATGTTTCACATGATTCACAAGGGTATGTAACATTCACAAATGTAAAATCAGGAAAAGTGTTAGATTTAAGTGATGCAGTTGTGAGAAATGGAGGTAATATTCAGCAATATAAATCGAATGGTACGCGTGCCCAAAAATGGATTGTGAAAAGAGATGGCGATGGATATATAATTATATCTGCATTAAATTCTAACTATGTATTGGACTTACATAATGCTGTAGTTAATAATTATAGAAATATTCAACTTTATTCTTATAATGGAACAAATGCTCAAAGATGGAATATTACAAAGTATGTAAGTAAAGAACAAAGAATCAATAATTTGGCGGCACAAAACAAGAATACATTAGCAGATGGTGTATACGAAATCTGTAGTGTAAAAAATAGTAATTATGCTTTAGATGTTAACTCAGCTTCAACAAGTAATGGTGCGAATGTTCAATTATACTTACGTAACGGAACGCAAGCACAAGCATTTAAAGTGAGTCATGATTCTCAAGGTTTTGTCACATTCACAAATATTAATTCGGGTAAAGTAATTGACTTAGATGGAGCAATCACAAAAAATGGTAGAAATATTCATCAATATGCCTCAAATGGTACTCGTGCACAAAAATGGATTGTACAACAGAGTGGTTCCGGATATTCAATTGTTTCTGCGATAGATACAAGTTTTTCTTTAGATATTAGAAATGGTTTTGTTTATTCTGGCTCTAATATTCAACTATATAAGAGTAATAATACAGCAGCACAACAATGGACTTTTAATAAATATGTAACAGAGCGTGAGCGTTGTGATTCGTATGCCAGTCAAAATAAGGGGCGTATGCCAGATGGTGTCTATTACATAAAAAATCAAAATGTAGGATATGCATTAGATGTTGCGGATGGAAGTCTATATGCTGGTGCAAATGTTCAATTATATTCTTTGAATAGAACAAATGCACAAAAATGGAAAATTACACATGATTCAACTGGATATGTTTCTTTCCAAAATGTTGGTTCTGGTATGTATTTGACAGCTAGTGGAAGTGGAAGAACTGCTAATGTTTATCAACAAAGGCAAACAAATGACTACAATCAAAAATGGATTGTGATGTTTGATAATAATCAAAATCTACGCATTGTGTCTGCATTAAATTCAACTATGGTATTAGACGTAAAAGATGGTAAAATTCGTAGATGTTCAAATATTCAGCTATATACATCAAATAATTCGAATGCACAAAAATGGGTGTTTGAATATATTAATACAAACGCAACTGGTGGTTTGATGCAGATCATGGGTACTAGTCAAACTACAGTGGCTCAAATGGTTCGCTACTATAATGCGAATGCGTCAGGTTACGATACATTTAAGGCCAAATATAATGGCAAATATGATGGATGTTTAGCTAAGGGTGGTGCTAGTACAATCAATCAATTTGCACAAATCTTCTATGAAGAAGCAACGGCTGAGGGTGTTAGAGCTGAAGTAGCATTTACTCAATGTATGAAAGAAACAGGTTTCTTAAAATACGGTGGAGACGTTCTCCCAAACCAATATAACTTTGCAGGTATTGGTGCTACTGGAGCAGTACATGGAGCAAGCTTTAGCAATGTAAGAATGGGTGTTCGTGCTCAGATTCAACATTTAAAAGCTTATGGTTCGATATCCCCATTAACAAACCCATGTGTGGATCCAAGATTTAATTTAGTTAAGCGTGGTAGTGCTCAATATGTGGAATGGTTAGGTATTAAAGAGAATCCTAATGGATATGGTTGGGCTACTTCTAAGAACTATGGTCATGATATTGTGAGCATGGTGAATGTATTATTGAAAAAATAAATCTTTGAAAAGAGTTCTTAGGAACTCTTTTTTAAAGGGAAAGGGTTAAAGGGTATGTTATTTCCAAGTGAAGTATTTTTGTTTCTATTTTTACCTTTCGTATTAGCTGTATATTATCTTGTGTTAAGAAAACATACAGTAGGTAAGAATACTTTTCTATTTGTTATGAGTTTATTATTCTATGCATATGGAGAACCAAAATATGTGTTCTTAATGCTGTTTATGATTCTATTACATTATGGACTAGGTTTATTAATCAATAAATATTCAGACGATAAGAGAATGCAGAGATTGATTCTATTCTTAATGGTAGTAATTGATGTATGTATACTGGGATATTTTAAGTATTTGAATTTTATTGTTTCTATTTTCACAGGTAAAGAAGATACGTTTAAGATAGCTCTTCCAATTGGAATTTCTTTCTTTACATTCCAAGCTATTTCTTATGTAGTGGATGTATATCGTGGTAAGGGAAAGGTTCAAACTCATTTTTTAAATGTTGGTCTGTATATTTCTTTATTTCCTCAATTGATCGCAGGTCCTATTGTGCGTTATGAAACAGTCGCAAATGAGATTGAGAATCGAAAAGAGAATTTGAATGATTTTGCGATGGGTGTAAATCGTTTTATTATTGGTTTAGGAAAAAAAGTATTATTAGCCAATCAATTTGCGGTTGTTTCGGATACTGTATTTGGGAATGTAACAAGTACAGGAACAACCAATTCATTCTTATTATTATGGATGGGTGCGATTGCGTATACACTTCAAATCTTCTTTGATTTTGCAGGCTATTCGGATATGGCGATTGGTTTGGGTCGTATGTTTGGTTTTCATTTCTTAGAAAACTTTAAGTATCCATATATTTCTAAAAGTATTTCAGAATTTTGGAGAAGGTGGCATATTTCTTTACAAACATGGTTTAAAGATTATATTTATATTCCACTAGGTGGTTCTAGAGTAAATAGTAAGACTCGTTTAGTATTCAACATTTTTGTCGTATGGTTTTTAACGGGTGTTTGGCATGGTGCAAACTGGACATTTATTGTATGGGGACTTATGTATTTTGTGTTATTGATTCTCGAAAAGTTTTTTCATATGGATGAGAAAATGGGAAAATTTAAAAACCTATACACAATGTTCTTTGTCATGATGGGATGGGTATTATTTAGAAGTGATAGTTTAAGTGCAGCACTCGTATATATTCGTTCTATGTTTGGATTTGGTTGTAAAGGATTTATGGATGCCTATGTGATTCAATATTTTAAACAATACATTCTATATTTTATAATGGGTATTCTTTGTTGTTTTCCTATTTTTAAAAATATCAATCGTATATTTAAAAAGAATATGGTTTATAACTTGTTGTATGTCGTATGTATGTGTGGAATCTTGTATTTGAGTATCATCTTTATTTTCTCAAATGCATATAATCCATTTATTTATTTTAATTTCTAGGAGGGCACCATGAAAGAAAAAATAATAATGTTCGTATTTTGTTTCGTGATTTTTGGAATATCCATTTCAACATTATTTAATCAAACTGTTTCTTTATTTAAAAAAGATGAAAAGGTGAGTGATGTTGTTAAGGGGCATGAACTAGAAACAAAGAAAGATAAATCAGGAGTAAAGGGTGCAGTGGATTCTTTTACTTCAAATTTAACGGGTAAAAAAGAAGGTGCAAAAGCAGCTAGTGAAGTAACAAAGAAAACTTCGGGAAATACATATATTGAATCCACTCAGGTATTGCTTGGAAAAGAGGATTGGTTGTTCTATAAATCTACAGAGGATGGGGATCCGATTTCAGATTATCAGGGTATAAATCATTATGATGAGGCTACTATGCAGGCAGTTGCAGATAAACTAACAAATGAGAGAAATCAATTTTCAAATTATGGAATAGATTTCTATATACTTTCGATTCCAAATAAATCGAGTGTGTGTCCGGAATATATGCCAGATACAATAGAAAGAAAAGATACAACATCAAAGACAGATTTATTGATGAAGTATTTAGAAGAGAATACGGATTTAAATGTAGTGGACGTAAAGCCAACACTTGTAAAAGCGAAAAAGAAACAGCAAGTGTACTATAAGAGTGATACACATTATAATCAGATTGGTGCTTTTTTGACTGTACAGGCACTAAAGGATAAGATTGATGGGAAAACAGATAAATTAAAGGATGTTAAGTTTGGCAAAATCACAAATCATTATTCTGGAGATTTAGCACGTTTATGTGATATGCAAGATACATTCAATAATGATACTCAATATCAATTAGATCCAGCCACAGTAAACACAAAAATAAAATCAGACAAAAAAATATTGGTAATAGGAGATTCGTATTCAGATGAAATGTTGAGTATTTTAAGTCAATATTTTGCAGAAGCACAAACTGTAAACATTTGGTCTTTTGAGCCGAGCTTATTAGATGAATATAAACCAGATATTGTAGTATGGGAACATGTTGAAAGATATACGGATCGTTTTAATTGGATCTCATTATTTGGTTAGACATGTTAACAAAATATGAAAAGTTATAAGTAAACACTTTAATTTAAGAAATGTCATATTTTATAGTAGCAAATAATACTATTCTTTGATATAGTTGAAGTAGAGCTTCACCTACTGAAAGGAAAATATAATATGAGGAGAATTTTAGGTGTATTTATAGCATTGTTTATGTGCTGTGTACCAATTGGTATACAAGCGGAAGAGGAAGTGTTATCTTTTGAATATACAGGTCAAAAGATAGAAATTAAGGGTGCGACTGGTTATTATTCTATTCCTGAGTTAGAGTTCTTAGAGGATGCTCCAATTGATTGTGGAAAGTATTTTGCGGTCACTGGTGGTGGATATGTTACTTTTGAAATCAATCCAAAAAAAGTGCTTGTTAGCGTGAATTACAATAAAAATTGGAGAGAAGGAGATTCTGAAGAAAAGAAATATCTGTGTAAATTCGATGGTGATTATGAGTTGAAATTAAGAATTTTATCAAACGGAGACTTTGTATCATTTGATCGTTATGATGGTAACATTGATTTTCAATTTGAGCCAAAGAATGAAAAAGATGTTCCAGTTGAAAAGACAAAGATTACGCATTCGGATGTAGAAGTTGTTTACTACGAAGATGGATATAAGGTTGATAGTGGTAGAAGTGATATTGAACCAATCTTGTTAAAAGATGCGGGAGAATATATTGTCAGTTTTGATGCTGATTCTAGGTATTATGAATCCATTCCATTTAAAGTAACAATTCTTCCTAAAACTATTGAATTGCAATTACCAAACTATCAAAAACAAGTTGGGGAAAAAGATCCAGTATTAGAAACTGATGATTATATTTTGATTAGAGAAGTTGGAGAAGAAGTAGGAAATTATAAACTTACAGTAAAAAGTAAGTCAAAAAATTATAGATATGAAATAGTTGCAAATGATACATTCACTATCTTAGATTCAAAGCAACAAAGCATAAGACCAGAAGAAAAGAAAGATCCATTACTATCAATTAATCCTTCGAATAAAGATAAGATCAAATATGCAAGTGCTACCGATATAGAATCAAATAATGATATAGAAACCAAAGTAGATAAAGAATCACAGAAAACAGAAACAAAAGTTGTAACAGGTGTATCGAATTTTACTTCAATGTATTATTTGATGATGTTATCATGTATTGCGGTGATAATCTATATCTTAATAAAGAAAAGAAAGTAAGTTAAATAAGAATAAACAGAGCCTTCGCTTAACTTATGAGTGGAGGCTTTGATTTATATTGAAATCAGCCTAAAGTGTGTATACGTTTACATTTAATTGGTTATAAATTCAATTGATTGCATTCATGAAATTAATCGATATATAAAGAAAAATTTATTAAATTTATTTTGTTTCTCAAATTTTTTAATATTTATTTTAAATAAAGTATATCTTTTACTTTTTGTACTTTTTGTTTGAAATTTCAGGTATTAAATGGTAATTGACATATTATATATATAGGATAAAATTATTTAGCAATAGTTTTATCATGGAATAGGTGTGACTATTGTAAGGTAATAGGAATAAAAATGATACATTTAGATGATATTAGAAATAGCTGGCTTACCGCATTTTTAATTGATTCGTTCATCTTCTACAAGGGTTATGGGTAGGGAGAAGTGTATCTAAAATTTCATATTTCATTGCTTATTAAGATTTGTAAAACTCTAAATAAGCTTTTTTTATGTTTATAGGAATGGGAGAGTATTATGTATAGGAAGAATGCAAATGGGTGGTTGAAGCATATCGATTTTATCATTCTTGATATGATATGTTTGCAAATTGCATTTGTGATGGCTTATTTCATTAAAAATGGAAATATACATCTATATAACAATTTCTTATATAGGAATATGGCTATCATAATAGAATTAGCTGATTTAATGGTTTTACTGATTTTTGGTACATTAAATGGTGTATTAAAAAGAGGATATTATCAAGAGTTTGTAAAAACATTAAAACATGGTTTTATTGTTGGATTATTGGCTATTCTATATTTGTTTTCAGTTCAAAAAGGTGTTTTCTTTTCAAGATTTATTTTATTCTTAACAATCGGTATTTATTTTATATTGACATATATAGTAAGAGTACTATGGAAGAGTCATATAAAAAAAGGTGTTAATAGTGGAAAAAGAAGAAAACTATTAATTGTTACATCTAGTACGATTGCAGGTAAAGTTATTGAGAATGTTGAAAAGAATAATTATTCTCGTTATGACATTGTTGGTGTTGCTTTATTGGATAAGAATTTAATTGGGAAACAAATTGATAATGTTTCTGTAGTAGCAAATAACGAAACAGTTGGTATGTATACATGTAAAGAATGGGTAGATGAAGTCTTGATTGTTTTACCTAAAGAAATAGCCTATCCAAATACATTGATTGAACAATTAACAGAGGCTGGTATTACAGTACATATGAATTTAGCTAAGGTTGTTAATTCACCAGGAAAAAAACAGTTTGTTGAAAAGATTGGTGATTATACAGTTCTTACTACTAGTATTAATTATGCTTCTTTAAATGAATTATTCTTAAAAAGAGTCTTTGACATTGTTTGTGGTTTGTTAGGATGCATATTAACATTAATTATTTGTATCTTCATCGGACCTGTAATTTACATTGCTAGTCCAGGACCTATTTTCTTTTCGCAAGAAAGAGTTGGTAAGAATGGTAAGAAATTTAAAATGTATAAATTTCGCAGTATGTATTTAGATGCGGAAGAAAGAAAAGCAGAATTAATGAAAGACAATAAGCTTGGGGATGGCAAGATGTTTAAGCTTGATTTTGATCCTCGAGTTATTGGAAATAAAGTAATGCCGGATGGATGTCATAAAACAGGTATTGGTGAATTTATTCGTAAAACAAGTTTGGATGAATTTCCACAATTTTTTAATGTATTAAAAGGAGATATGTCTATAGTAGGGACTAGACCTCCTTTAATATCAGAAACAAATCTGTATGAATATCAACACTTTGCAAGACTAGCTATAAAACCAGGAATAACTGGTATGTGGCAAGTAAGTGGAAGAAGTGAAATTATAGATTTTGATGAAGTAGTTAAACTAGATAAATATTATATAGAGAATTGGAATCTTGGTTTAGATATTAAGATTCTATTAAAAACAGTACTGGTAGTAGTATGTAAAAAAGGTGCTGTTTAATAAATAAAATATATACTTTATATACATTGAATTTTAAAAAGAAATGAGGTTTATAATGCAACATATATTTTTAGTAGGCGCTAAATCTTTAGGTGCATATGGTGGATATGAAACATTTATTAATAAACTAACTGAGTATCATGCAAGTAATAAGAATTTAAAGTATCATGTCGCAGTTAAAGCAAATGGACAAGGAGCATCTGTTCCTGATGGTGTTGTAGTTAAAGAAGGTAGATATACATACCATAATGCTGATTGTTTTCAGATTGATATTCCAGAAAAACTAGGGCCTGCACAAGCTATTTATTATGATTGTGCAGCATTAAAAAAGAGTATTGAAATTATTAAACAAGAAAATATTCAAAATCCTATTATATATATAATGACATGTAGAATAGGTCCTTTTTTTAATCATTATGTAAAACAGATTAAAAAGCTTGGGGGAAAGATATATTTAAATCCAGATGGTCATGAATGGATGCGAGCAAAATGGTCTGCACCTGTACGTAAATATTGGAAATATAGTGAAAAAATGATGGTTCTTGGATCAGATTTAATAGTATGTGATAGTAAGAATATTGAAAAATATATTCAAGAAACATATGGTGTTCATAATACGACATTTATTGCTTATGGAGCGGACTTAACTTTAAGTAAATTATCAGATAATGATGAAAAATTAGTAAATTGGTATAAAGAAAAAGGTTTGACTAAAAAAGAATATTATCTTGTTGTTGGTCGATTTGTACCTGAAAATTCTTTTGAAGTAATGATTCGTGAATTTATGAAAAGTAAGAGTAAGAGAGACTTTGCTCTTATCACAAATGTTAATAATAAATTATTTAATGAATTAGAAAAAAAATTACATTTTAAAAGTGATAATCGCATTAAATTTGTTGGAACTGTATATGACCAGGAGTTATTAAAGAAAATTAGAGAGAATGCCTACGCATATTTCCATGGACATACAGTTGGTGGTACAAATCCATCCTTGATTGAAGCATTAGGAAGTACAGATTTGAATTTATTAGTGGATGTTGGCTTTAACAAAGAAGTTGCTGAAGATTGTGCATTCTATTGGAGTAGGGAAAATGGTGATTTAGCTAATTTAATAGATGAAGTAGATAGCATCAATCAAGAGTATATTATTAAAATGGGAAATAAGGCAAAAAAAAGAGTAGCTAAAGAATATACATGGGAAAAGATTTGTAAAATGTATGAAGATTTATTTATAAATTTAGATTAGAAGGGGAGTTTAATCAATGAGTAATGTAGATTTGACAAATAAAACAATTTTAGTTACTGGAGCAGCTGGATTCATTGGATCAAATTTAGTAAAGCGTATTTATATTGAAAGTCCAAATGCGAAAGTTATTGGTATTGATAATATGAATGAATATTACGATATTGCATTAAAAAAATATCGTTTACAAGAATTAGAAAGATATTCTTCATTTAAATTTATTGAAGGCAATATTGCTGATAAAGAATTAATTAACGATTTATTTGAAACATATAAACCTGCTGTTGTTGTGAATCTAGCAGCACAAGCAGGTGTTCGTTATTCGATTACGAATCCTGATGCTTATATTGAATCTAATTTAGTTGGTTTCTTTAATATTTTAGAGGCTTGTAGAAATTATCCTGTGGAACATCTAGTGTATGCTTCTTCATCTTCTGTTTATGGATCAAATAAGAAAGTTCCATATAGTACAGATGATAAGGTTGATAATCCGGTTAGTTTATATGCTGCAACAAAGAAATCGAATGAATTGATGGCGCATGCGTATTCGAAATTATATAACATTCCATCAACAGGTCTTCGTTTCTTTACTGTTTATGGTCCTGCTGGACGTCCAGACATGGCTTATTTTGGCTTTACAAATAAATTGGTTAAAGGTGAAACAATTAAGATTTTTAATTATGGAAATTGTAAACGTGACTTTACTTACGTAGATGATATTGTAGAAGGAGTTATTCGTGTAATGAAGAAAGCTCCAGATAAAAAGAATGGTGAGGATGGATTGCCTATTCCGCCTTATGCAGTTTATAACATTGGAAATCAAAATCCTGAGAATCTATTAGATTTTGTTCAAATTTTGAGTGAAGAGTTAGTAAGAGCCAAAGTTTTACCTGAAGATTATGATTTTGAGGCACATAAAGAATTGGTTCCAATGCAACCTGGTGATGTACCTGTAACATATGCAGATACAAGTGCTTTAGAGCGTGATTTTGATTATAAACCATCAACAAGTTTACGAGAAGGTTTAAGAAACTTCGCAGAATGGTATGCAGAGTTTTATAAATAAAGGGAGATAGGAAAATGAGAGAATTTAAAGATTTAAAAATAGCTGTGGCAGGAACAGGATATGTAGGTCTTTCTATTGCTACACTTCTTAGTCAACATCATGATGTTACCGCAGTGGATATTGTTCCTGAAAAGGTAGATTTGATAAATAGTAAAAAGTCGCCAATTCAAGATGAATATATTGAAAAGTATTTGGCTGAAAAAGAATTAAAGTTAACTGCAACATTAGATGGGGAAAGTGCATATAAAGATGCAGATTTTGTTGTTATTGCTGCTCCTACTAACTATGATAGTAAGAAAAACTTTTTTGATACATCGGCGGTTGAAGCTGTTATCGAATTAGTTTTAAAGGTAAACCCTGAAGCAATGATGGTTATAAAAAGTACGATTCCAGTAGGTTATACGGAATCAGTACGAAAGAAATATGGAACAAAGAATATTATTTTCAGTCCGGAATTTTTACGTGAAAGTAAAGCATTATATGATAATCTTTATCCATCTAGAATTATTGTTAGTTGTGATGAAGACAGTAGAAAAGAATCTGAAGCATTTGCGAATCTTTTGGTTGAAGGTGCAATTAAAGAGGATATTCCAGTACTTCATATGGGATTTACTGAAGCTGAAGCAGTTAAGTTATTTGCCAACACTTATTTAGCTTTGCGTGTATCTTATTTTAATGAATTAGATACATACGCTGAAAGTAAAGGGTTGAACACGGAAGAAATTATTAGTGGTGTATGTTTAGATCCACGTATTGGGACACATTATAATAATCCATCTTTTGGATACGGAGGATATTGTTTGCCTAAAGATACAAAGCAATTATTAGCTAACTTCCAAGATGTTCCAGAAAATTTAATTGAAGCAATCGTTGAAAGTAACAGAACAAGAAAAGACTTTATTGCTGATCGTGTTCTTGAAATTGCTGGTGCTTATGAAGCAAACGATAGTTGGGATGAAAGTAAAGAAAAAGAAGTGGTAATAGGTGTATATCGATTAACTATGAAGAGTAATAGTGATAACTTCCGACAAAGTTCAATTCAAGGCGTAATGAAAAGAATTAAAGCAAAAGGTGCTACTGTAATAATTTATGAGCCAACTTTAGAAGATGGAGAAACTTTCTTTGGTAGCAAGGTAGTCAATAATTTGGAAGAATTTAAACAACAGAGTCAAGCAATTATTGCTAATAGATATAGTAATGAGTTAGATGATGTAAAAGATAAAGTATACACAAGAGACATTTTTAAAAGAGATTAATTTTATAAAATTATTTTAAGGAGATTGAACATGAGGATTATTATTGCAAATTATCGTTATTTCGTAGCTGGTGGTCCAGAAAAATATATGTTTAAATTTATTGATGCTGCTAAAAATAGAGGTATTGAGGTGATTCCATTTTCTGTTAATAATCCTCAAAATGAAGAAAGTTTATATAGTGAATATTTTGCCAAACCGCGTTCTAATGAATTAATGTACTCAGACACGAAGAAAACATTTAGAAATATTATTGGTATGATTCGAGCTACAGTTTGGAATTATGATGCCGAAAAAAAATTACGAAAGTTAATAAAAGATACGAATCCAGATGCTATTTATATTTTACATGAGGTTAATCATCTTTCTCCATCAATTATTCGAGCAGCAAAAAAAGAAGGTATTAGAGTTGTACACAGAATTTCAGATTTTTTTATGTTTTGTCCGAAATATGATTTTTTGTGTAAAAATGAAATTTGTGAGTCTTGCTTACATGGTAATTATAGTAAAGCAATAAAATATAAGTGTGTTAAAGGATCTAGATTTGGAACTTTGTTACGTATATTCGCGATGAAACTATATGCTGCAACAAAAGTATTTGAGGATGTAGATCATTTTATATGTACCTGTCAATTTAGTAGAAATAAATTAATTGAAGCTGGAATACCCAAAAATAAGATAAGTTGTATACACACATTTATCGATGCTTCAACAATTTTACCTTGTTATGATGATGATAAATATTTTCTATTTTTAGGGCGTATGGCACATCAGAAGGGTACAATATATGCAATAGAAGCTATGAAATATATAAAGGATACTGATTATGTTCTTAAAATCACAGGGCAAATTACAAATTCTGCTGAAGATCAGGAAATTTGGAATTTTATAAAGAAAAATGGTTTAGAAGAAAAAGTTATATTTACGGGATTTAAGCATGGGGAAGAGTTGCAAGATTTAATTTCGCATTCAACTTGTATAGTTTGCCCAGCTATTTGGTATGAAAATATGCCAAATACAGTTATTGAAGCTTATGCTTATGGAAAACCTGTAGTAGCATCTAGAATTGGTAGTCTGGCTGAGATTGTTATAGATGGTAAAACTGGCCTATTATTCGAAATGAAGAATAGTAAAGATCTTTCTGAAAAATTGAAAAAATTTATTGAAAATCCTAAATTGAGTAAAGAATTAGGACAAAATGCAAGGATGGAAGTAGAAAGTAAATATGAAGTTAGTAAACATATGAATAGCGTAATTCAAATTTTAAAAGGTTAGTAGATAAGGAGAATGTTATGAATTTAAAGGAAGTAATTAAAAATCCAAATAAAATTATATATACATTAGGAATGAAAGGAAAATTAGGATTTATAAATGATGAAAAATACTTAAAAATGATGTATTGGGCGAATACTGGAAAAAAGCTTAATTTAGATAATCCTATTACATACAATGAAAAATTACAATGGTTAAAACTACATTGTAAAAAAGAAGAATATAGTAAAATGGTCGATAAGTATGAAGCAAAAAAATGGATTGCTTCAAAAATTGGATCTGAGTATGTTATCCCACTTTTAGGAGTTTGGGAAACATTTGATGATATTGATTTTGATTTATTGCCTAATCAATTTGTTTTAAAATGTACACACGATTCAGGTGGTCTTATTATATGTAAAGACAAGATAAAATTAGATAAAGAAGCTGCTAAAAAAAAGATTGAAAATTCTTTAAAACGAAATTACTTTCTTGTTGCAAGAGAATATCCCTATAAGAATGTTAAGCCTAGAATTATAGCAGAAAAATATATGGAGGATACTACGTGTAATGAAGAAAATGAGAATTGTTTAACTGATTATAAGTTTTTTTGTTTTGATGGAAATCCTAAAATTGTATATATTGGTAAAGATCATGCGAAGCATGCTACAACAGATTTTTTCGATATGGATTTTAATCATTTACCTATTAAAATGAGAGATCCAAATGCAAAAACTCCACCAAATAAACCTATTGTATTTGAAGAAATGAAAAGATTGGCTACTAAGTTATCACAAGGTTGTCCACATTTGCGAGTCGATTTTTATTTGATTAATGGAAAAATATATGTAGGAGAATTAACTTTTTTCCACGGTGGAGGATTTACAGAAGTAAAACCTGAAGAGTGGAACTATAAAATGGGTGAGTGGATTAATATTCAAAGTGAAAGATAAGGGTTTTATTAATAATGTGTGATGTAAGTTTTATTATTCCGATATATAATACACCTATTAAAAAATTAGAGAATTGTATTAATTCAATTTTAGAACTAAAAAATAAAATAGATTTTGAAATAATTGCAATAGATGATGGATCAGAACAATTTATAAAAAAATTTTTTCAACAAAATTTTTTAGAGGATGTAAAATATATTTTTAAAAATAATGGTGGAGTTAGCTCTGCAAGAAATTTTGGCTTAAAAGTCGCAACTGGAAAATTCATTTTTTTTGTTGATGCGGATGATCAAATTATAAATGATACTTTCAATTTATTTGATGTATATGAAAAGTATGAATTTGTCATATTTGATCTTGATGTAATTGAAAATTCTAAACATTGTAAGTGGAATGCTTTGAATTGTATACCGGGTAAAATAAGCAAAAACGAAGTGATTAAAGAATTAGTTACAAGTAGTAAAATGAATAGTCCCTGCTCAAAACTATTCTTGAATAAGATTATAAAACAACATGATATTAGATTTGATGAAAATATGGTAACTGGTGAAGATTTGAATTTTGTTATCGATTATACTCAGTTCGTTTCAAATATCTATTATACTGGAATGAGTGCGTATTGTTATGAAAGAGAAGAATCATCAAGAGTAACTAGAATAAAAAATTATCCAGAGAAATATTTTAGAAACTTATCATTTATGAGGGGAAAACTAGAATCTTTAATTGAATCATATGAAATGAATTCAAAGTTTTTAAATGTGCTAAATATAGATCATATAGAAAGTATGTATAATTACATTTCCGATTTAATGATGCTTAAATTATGTACAAACGAACGTAAAGAAAGTGTAATCACAGATATTAAAAAATTAAAGGTCGATTGCTCTGGAGTACCTATGAAAAAAAGACTTAAATATGAATTATTATTAAATGAAAAGTGGTTTTTAATAAACATGTTAGCGTATTTGAGAAAATTATATTTAAAAGTAAAATGATAAAATTAATGAGAGGTGAATCATAGTGATTTATATACTGTTTTTTTTGATATCTTGTTTGTTTTTTTGGTTGTCAGAGAAATGTAAAAACAGAATTGCAAGAAATCTGTTAGCTATAATTGCTATTTTAATACCTTGTATCTTAGCTGGTTTACGTTCAGATACTATAGGTACAGATGTGAAAGTGTATGTAGAACCAATGTATAATGCAGCAAAAGAATCACATAATTTGACGGATTATATGAATCAAAGATGGTTTGTTATATGGCGATATATGTATGTAAATAAGTTTGAAATTGGATTTAGTTTTATGATTTACTTTATTCAAAAATTTGGCGGATCTTTGTCAATTGTTTTATTTTTTATCCAATTGTTAATAATAGCCCCAATATATATTGGTTTGAAAAAAATCAATAAACCATATCCTATTTGTTTCTGTATGCTTGTATTTTTCCTGTTATTCTATAATACTTCATTAAATATGATGAGACAATGGATTGCAATGGCTATTTTGTTTATGGCATTTTCATATTTGATTTTAGGTGAAAGAAAGATATATTATATTCTGACATTAGTAGCGTGTTTATTTCATACAAGTGCTGTTATGGGTTTTGTAATTAGTTTTATATATAGATATTGTACTAAAACAAGAGAAAGTTTTAGAATTTCTAATTTCAAATTATACCAAGGGTTAGCACCTATAAAAATATTTGTATATGGTTGTATTGCATTATTATCTTTAAGTATTATTGCTTTGATTTTAGACCGTATTGGTTTATCTAAATATAGTGGATATATAAAAGGTGATAATGGTTTATATCTTTTACCAAATCAAATTCTTATTAGATTACCAATTATTATATTGTTTCTTATAAGATGGAAAAAAATTTTGAAAGAAGATAAATTAGCACCATTTTACGGTTCTATGTTTGTATTAGATTTATTAACTTCACAATTGATGAGTATTAATGCATATGCATTTAGGATTGGTTCTTTTTTTACCGAATACAATATTCTTTCGTATTCAGCCTTAATTTATGCAGGGAATAGAAAATTTAAAACAAATAGATATATGACATTTTTGTATGTAGTAGGCTATTTGGTTTATTATTGGATATTTTATTATGTTGTGACAGGAAACCATGCAACATTTCCTTATGTATTTGCTTAAAATTTAAATACTATTACGCAATATTATTTTGTGGATCATTTATTTTAATTTCAGAAAATATGATTTTTTAGACAATATAATATGTTCTTTAAATATTTACTATGAATTAACTAAATAGATAGCTATATAAAATTAATTATATTCTAAATTTTTATTAATTTAACATAAGATTCACAAATGTTAAAACTCTATACTATTTTTGCAGCTAAAAAAACTAATTTAATAGGGAAAGTGAATATTTAGGTGGATAAAGGAATATAATGGTCAATTTAAATATTAATCTGATTATTTTTTTACATTTTTTAATTGTATAGTTTGAAAAGTAAAAATACATTTATAATAACGACTATTTTATGATAATGATGGAAATTAAATTAGTCTTGTTATTAGTACTGAATGATTATAATATTAATTTATATATTGATAGATATAGCGAAATGAAGATTAAGAGAAAGTTTAAAATGTTTTACAAAATAATACGAAGATAAAGTTTGAAAATAAATTGTTTTTTTGAATCATAATATATCTTAAATTTTATAAACTTCATAATGGAGGGCGGTAATTAAATGTATATAAATCAAAGAAAAGCTGGAGTAATTCTTTCCTATGCAGGACAGTTTGCAAAAATACTTATTAGTGTAATCTATACACCGATTATGTTAAGATTATTAGGCCAAAGTGAATATGGACTATATCAATTAGTTTATTCTGTTGTTTCTTATTTGAGCTTATTGAGCTTAGGTTTTAGTAGCTCTTACATTAGATTTTATTCACGATATAAAGTACATAATGATGAAGATGGAGTAGCGCGGTTAAATGGAATGTTTTTATTGATTTTTGTTATACTTTCTATTGTTTGTATTTTGTGTGGATTTGTGATGTTGGGGAATATTAGAGAAATTTTTGGAAGTGGGTTAACTGATTCAGAATATTCCACAGCAAAGATTTTAATGGCTCTACTTATTATAAATCTTGCAATAACATTTCCTAATAGTGTATTTACATGTTCGATTACGGCACATGAGAAATTTTTGTTTCAAAAATTTTTGATTTTACTTCAAAATATTTGTAACCCATTATTATCCTTACCATTATTAATAATGGGGTATGGGTCCATTGGCATGGTTTCTGTTACTACACTTCTGACACTACTTGTATTAGTAATGAATATTTATTATTGTTTTCACAATCTTCATATAAGGTTTTGTTTTAAAGAATTTCAGATTAGATTATTAAAAGAAATGTGGTTATTCACATTTTTTATTTTTATAAATCAAATCATTGATCAAATAAATTGGAGTGTGGATAAATTTTTATTAGGACGTTTTGCTGGTACGACAGCAGTAGCAGTTTATGGAGTTGGAGGACAAATTAATTCTATGTATATTGAGTTCTCATCATCTGTTTCAAACGTTTTTGTTCCAAAGATAAATCGAATTGTTGCTGAATCTAATGATGATAGAGAATTGACAAAATTGTTTACAAAAGTTGGACGTATACAATTTATAATTCTAGGTCTTATTTTATCGGGTTTTATATTTTTTGGATTTCCCTTTGTTAAAATTTGGGCTGGTTCAGATTATGCTGATTCATATGTAATTGCTTTACTATTAATTGCACCAGTGACGGTTCCACTAATTCAAAATCTTGGTATAGAGATACAACGAGCAAAAAATATGCACAAGGCGAGAGCGGTTGTTTATTTGTTTATTGCACTAGCAAATATCGCTATTAGTATTCCATTAATTAAATTTATGGGTCCAGTTGGTGCTGCTCTTGGTACAGCTATCTCACTGCTTGCAGGAAATATTGTATTCATGAATTGGTATTATCATGCTCGTATTGGAATGAATATGTTTTATTTCTGGAAGGAGATAACAAAGCTTTCTAAAGGACTAGTTATTCCATGTATTATTGGTTTTATTATTATGAAATATGTAAATATTATTGGTATTGTAAAACTTGGTATGTTTGTAATTATATATGTGGTAGTATATTTATTTTCAATGTATTTTTTTGGTATGAATTCAACAGAAAAAAATTTAGTTTTAGGACCATTTAAAAAGATATTCAAAATTTAAAAATGATTAAACTATTTTAATAGACTATTTATAGCTTGAAGTTAACACCATATTGGTTAATAAGTAAATTCAATATTTGGAGAATAATTAAGATTTATTTAAATTTATCAGTATATCAATATTTTCATATTATATTCATGAAATAGCTGGTTGATTAGGTGAAAATAATTTAAACATTTAATAATGTATTATTAATAGTTATTTTTTATAGAATTTTTTTGCCTGTTTTTAATTTGATGAATTATAATTTATTAACAGTAAGTTTATTACATTTTTTATGGTAAGAAGTATTAGGGATATAGTGATAGATAAATTTTATCAAAAAATGTAAAAGTATGTGTATCAGTAAATGGATATTTTTTAAAATTGCAAATATTAGAAATTTATATTTAGATTAAAAAGATTAATAAATAATAATTTATGTTACAAAGAGAGGTAAGATCAATGAAACAAAATAAAGTATATGCTTGCTATAATTTGAATAAAAATGTAAGATTGGATAGTTCTTCTGGTGCAGTATTCTCTGCTATGGCACATTATGTTTTTGAGAAGCATGGTGTTGTTTATGGGGTTGCAATGTCTGAGGATTGTTATTCAGCTGAGTTTATAAAAGTTTCAGATGAAAATGGTGTTAAAAGATTACGGGGATCAAAATATCTTCAAGCTAAAGTAGGTAATACGTTTAACAAAATTAAGGAGGATCTGAAATCTGGAAAAACAGTGCTTTTTACTGGAACTGAATGTCAGGTAAATGGATTGAAAAATTTTCTTGGAAAGGATTATGATAATCTTATTTGTGTAGACGTTATTTGTCATGGTGTACCTTCACCGGCTTTATGGAAAAAGTATGTTGAATATCAAGAAGCAAATAATACTTCAAAGTTAACGAGTATTAATTTTAGATGTAAAGATGATAGCTGGAATGATTTCGGCATGAAAGAGGTAATGCAGAATATAAATCAAGGTATAGAAAAAAAAATATATATATCGAAGGATAAGGATCCTTTTATGCAAATGTTTTTAAGAGATTATTGTCTACGTCCGTCTTGTTATAACTGTTTAGCTAAAAAAGAAAAAAGATCTGATTTAACAATTGGGGATTTTTGGGGTATTAATGATGTAGCACCAAAAATGAATGATAGGATTGGAACCTCGTTAGTAATAATTCGTACAGATAAGGGGCATATAATTTTTAATAATATTAACTATGCAATGAAAGTAAAAGAAGTTTCTTATGAATCCGGTGTCAAATATAATCCTGCTGAATATAAGTCGTGTAATATGCCATTACAACGAGTTAATTTTTTTGAGGATATGCATAAAATGGATTTTGAAACGCTGAAATTAAAATATGCAAGTCCTATAAAGTATACATTAAGAACAAAAGTAAAAAGAAAGTTAAAAAGTACTGTGAAAAATGTATTTAAATTAATTGAGAAAGATAAGGATTAAAGTTGAACATTAGGGACTTATTAAAATTTGAAATCGGCTGTAAGGAGGAATTGAATTGAACGAAATGCCATTACTATATAAGGAAAAAGAAGATTGTTGTGGGTGCACAGCATGCTATGCTATATGTCCAGTAAATGCCATATGCATGGTAGAGGATAGTGAAGGATTTGAGTATCCATTGGTTGATGAGAGAAAATGTATTAAGTGTTATAAATGTTTGAAAGTATGTCCTTTTAAACAAGTATAAATAAGTATGTAGTAAAATATAGAAACATTTTACATTCTTGACATGGTAATTTATATATTGTAAGTAAAGTTTAACAATTTGTAATATAGTGTAATATAGTGTAATATAGTTCAAATAATTTACTTTTATTAACTTAATGATAATTATTTGAGATTTTAAAAAATATTGTGAGTACCCACATGACGTCCCCATTTAATGATTAACATTAAGAAAGTTAATAAACAGCTTGTAAATCAGGTAAATCGGCTATAGCTAAGCAACAAGAAAATGTCTTGGGGTTATTAGATGGGTACTCACAAAAATGTTATCTTTACTATTTTTGTTAAGACGTAAATAGATTTGATTAACAAAGAATATTTTCGATGTATTAATGGTTTACATTTATAAAATTTATTATTACATCCATTGACTAAGTTTTATTTTATGTTGTTAATATAAAAGGAAAGTTCAATTTTTATATTGGAACATTATAATTAGGATTAATGAAGAAGTCTTAATATTCTTTATAATGAAAAACATATACAAGTTGTGTATTTTTATTTGATTCTTTTGCAAAATTATGTAGAGAATTATTTTAATATCTATTATTATTCTTTTGTATATGTTACTAATAAAATAAGTTATACATATATTTAGTATGTTTTATTAAGTTTGGATTCCATTAAGAATTCTAAATTGTTAAATAAATGATATGAAAGGAAGTATTATATGGTTGGTTTATTAACATTAAATTCTAAAATATATAATTATGGAGGGTATTTGCAAGAAATGGCTCTTCAAGATGCAATAGAAAGTTTAGGGTATCAATGCGAAATAATAGATTACGATGTAACTCAAGAATGTAATACGTTTAGTTTAAAGAGAGATATTAGAAATTTTACATTTGATAAGATAAAAGAAAAGCTTATAAAAAACAAAAATCCTTTAATTAACACTAGTGTTGAAAATTCAATAAAAGTTAGAAGGGAAGCTTTTGATTCATATAGAAGTCAAACTTTAAAATTATCTGAAAAAATGGATTATGACAAATTGAAGAGTAAGAATTTATATTTCGATAGGCTAGTATGTGGTAGTGATCAAATTTGGAATCCAGATTATAATATTCCCTCTTTCTTTTTGAATTTTGGTAATACTAATTGTAAAAAGATTATATATGCAGCTAGTATTGGAAAAAATAGTCTAACTAAACGTGAATCAAAAGTATATAGAGAATTATTAAATAATCCCGATAATATATCAGTTAGAGAACACAGTGCACAAAAATTAATTTCCGAATTAACTGAAACGGATGTTGAATTAGTTTTAGATCCTACTTTGTTACATGATGAAGTATATTGGAACAAAAAAGCAGATGATTCTACGTTATTCATCAATGAAGATTATGTTTTTTGTTATTTTTTAGGCTTATCTGCCGAGAAGGTTTATAATGCTAATGAATTTGCAAAAGCCCATAATTGTAAACTTATCACTATTCCTTTTCTTCATGATGAATTTGATGATTTTTCTGATAAGTTTGAAGGCGAACATTTGTCAAATGTAGGGCCTGCGGATTTTTTAAACTTAATACGTAATTCAAAATTTGTATTAACTGATTCTTTCCATGCAGTTGTGTTTTCTATTATTTTCAATAAAAATTTTTGGTGTTTTTCTAGAAACGTTGGTAATTATAGTATGAATACACGACTTGATACTTTATTGGAATATGTTGACTTACAAGATAGAATGATTTCAATAGATAAACTTTTAACACAATCATTTGATGAAAAAATTATAATTAATTTTGATGGTTTAATTAAAAGAAAAGCATATTCTCTTAATTATTTAAAAGAATCTTTAAAATAAGTGAATATTTCAAGGCAACAATGTCACACAATCCATAATAAGGCTACTTAATCTATTTTAAGAAAGCTAATATATCCACGAAAGGAGTCATTTTATAATTTGAAGTGATTCTATTTTCATGGATTGAGGAGCTCCGTAACCATGAAATATAAAAAAGTTTATATTCTACATAGTAATCTTAAAGTAAAGGTATATAAAAGTCTTTGATTAATGTGGGGGATGATTATAAATGACGAAATGTTACTTCTCATCATTATAATCGCCTTCGTATGCGAAAAACTCAAAATCTATTATTAAGATTTTGTTTTATTTATTAAAATGATAAATGTGAATTATTAAACAACAACAATAATAGCTATTTTATTACGATTAATTTAAAATGTGAGAACCCATCTAATAATCATTGGCATTTTTCTGTAGCTTAGCTATAGCCGATTTACCTGATTTACAAACAGTTTATTAACTTTCTTAATGTTAATTTATTAAATAGGGACATCATGTAGGTATTCATAATTTAAAATTGACTCATTCAGATTAGTAAAATTCTACTATATAGTCAGTAATCGATTGGAAGATATTAAATTATGATATAAACAATTATAAAAATATCATGTGTCTAAATATTTTTTTTATTAGTATCATTTTCATGTTATACTTATAAATGCGTTGTATATATTGTATAAGATTATAGTATATATTTTTATACACAATGCTTTATTATAATGAAATTGGAGGGTATTATGAATTCAAGATTAAATCGAGAAGATTTATTAGAAGAAGAAAGTATTGATTTATCAGAATTATTAAAGGCAATTCTAAAATATTGTAAATTAATTATTATTATGTGCATTTCCTTTGCTTTTATAGGTTTTTTTGGGACGAAATTGTTAATTACACCAACATACACTGCTTCAACATCTATTTATTTAACCCCTCAGATAAGTGAGAGTGGTTCATTGGATTATAATTCGCAGATGGCCAATAGTAAATTGGTTACAAATGCAGTCAATTTATTAACTCAGAACAACATCATGTCTGAAGTTGCAAAAAATGTTGGCTTAGAAAGTGCGGATAGTGTGAAAAATTTAATCAGTGTTTCAAATCAATCTAATACAGAAATTATTACGATTTCAGCTACTACGACAGATCCTAAGTTAAGTAAGGATATCGCAAATGATACGGTTAGTACTTTTATTCGTACTATGCAGAAAAACTTAAATGTTAGTAATATTGAAGTGGTAGATAAGGCGAAATTGTCTTATGTACCTAGTGGACCGAATGTAAAGAAGAATACATTATTGGCTACAATGGTCGGTTTTGTGTTAGGCTGTGGCTATGCTGTATTAAGATTCTTATTTGACAATCGTTTGCGTACGAAGGAAGAGGCAGAAAAATATTTGGGTATTCCAGTATTCTGCGAGATTCCTGAATTATAATGGCTAAGTATTTTGATTTGCATTCTCATGTGGCTTGGGGCGTTGATGATGGTATGCCTAGTAGAGAGGATGCCGTTAGTTCATTAGAATCGGCTAAGAAGGATGGTATTGTAGGTATTTGTAGTACACCGCATTTTATTCCTGGTCAATTAGATGTTCATATCTATAATGAAATGGTAACTCGTCAATTGGAATTAAGAAAGATGAGTCCTATCCCTATTTATTTTGGTGGGGAAGTCATGATGAATAGTGAATTCATTGAAGGATTGGAATTAGATTTGTATCCGACATTGAATAGTTCTCGTTATATGCTTGTAGAATACAATGTTCTACGCGATATTCATTCGATTGATTATAGAGATGAATGTTTATATGAATTGAAGATGAAGGGATTTGTTCCTGTACTGGCTCATATTGAAAGATATTTCCATGATGGTCTTGATTATTCAATCATTGATCATTGGGTAGATATGGGTTGTATACTACAATTGAATCGTACTTCAATTCTTGGTGTAAATGGAAAGAAAATACAATCAAATGCATTAGAATTATTAGACAATGGATATTGTGATGTAATTTGTACTGATACACATCGAGCTAGTGGGAATCGAATTGAACAGTTGAGTGATGTGTATACAGTTGTAGGTAAGCGTATAGGGTTTGATAATGCGGATATCTTATTTTATAGGAATCCAAAATTATTATTGAGTAATAAAGAGATATTAAATATTGAGGTTGAAAAGAAAAAGAAACTGTTTGGGTTCTTTGGGAGATAGAAATGGCAAGAAAGAAAAGAAATCAATTTGATGTGGATGAAATCTATCGTGGATTACGTACAAATATTGAATTTAGTCAGATGGATGATGCGATTCAAGTAATCAACGTAGTAAGTACAATTCCGAATGAAGGTAAGAGTACTATAGCTTGTAATTTAGCTCGTATTATGGCAGCTAAATATAAAAATGTGTTATTAATTGATTGTGATTTGAGAAATGCTTCAGTTCATAAAACACTTCAAATTTCAAATCGTTCAGGATTAACAAATATTATTGCTGAATTTAGAGAAGGCGTAAGTATACATTCATTTGAAGGAGTACAGAATGTGCAATATGATGGAGGTTATCCTTTATCTGTCATTACTGCAGGTCATAGAGTACCAAATCCTAGTGAAGTATTAGGATCTAAAAGATTAGCTAAATTCTTAAATCAAGCACGTCAAGAATTTGGATATATTATTATTGACTGTCCACCAGTAGCGGTAGCTAGTGATGCCATTCCATTATGTAACGTAAGTGATGGTGTATTGTATGTAGTTGATGCAAAATCTTCTGACAAACGTAAAGTTAAAGCAGCCATTAATGATGTAGAACGAAATGGTGGTCACGTAATGGGTGTTGTATTAAATAAAGTAGAATCAGCAAGTGACAGTAATTATGGATATGGCTACGGATATGGGTATGGAGGAGAAGACAATGGTAAAAAGAAGAAAAAGAAATAGTTTTATTATCTTAGCTTCAACTCTATTATTAACTGGATGTGGCAATAGTGAATTAGAAATCTCTCAAAATGATATTCTAGAAGTGGTAAGAGATGATGCGAATGCCACTAAAAAAGAATGTTCAAATGTATCGATTCAAGAAGAAAAGAAATACTATACTGTAAGTTTTGATACGACTACTGGATCTTATGAATATAAGATTGGTAAAGATGGTATTATACAAGATAGAAATTATAAAAGAAGTAATAGTGAAGATGTTTCTACAACTGAACCCGTAGAAGAGAAGAAGGAAGAAACGAAAACTGAAACAAAGAAAGAAGAAAAAAAAGAATCAACTTCTTTTGATGAAAATCAACAAGCAGCTATTGATGCATCTCTTGCCAATGCAGGATTAGGACAAGAGGATGTGACAGACATTGGTTGTACTTTAGATGAAGCAGCACAACAATATACAGTTACATTTAACTTCCAAGGTACGAATAATACTTCAACAGTTGATGCGCAAAGTTTTGCCGTATTATCAACTATTATGGGTTAATTTATTTTATAAGAAAAGGATACTTTATGATTAACGCTTACATAAAGATTTGTCCTTTTCTTTTTTTTTTAGTATAATGAATAGGTCATATGGAGTTGATGATTTAATGTCAAAAATAGGAAGTTTAAAAATAACAATTGAATTTGTTTTTTTTATGTTTATTATACAATTTTCTGGATATAGTTTAGAGACTTGTTGTAAATTATGTATATTATATTTTTTAATGCAATTATTAATTGGAAGATATCAAGGAAAAGTTTTATTAATGTATGATGAAATTCGTTTGATTATATTAAGTCATATAGGTTTCTTTATTGGAAGTTTTCTTGTTTTCCCAATTAGTACTTGGACTATAAAGAAATTCTTTGGGTTTGTATTATTAACATGTGTTTTATTTATTTTTGCTGGATGTAACTCTAGATATTCTCATAAAGCATTTAGAAAATGGTTTAAACATAATACATTAATTGTTGGTGTTGGACATACAGCAGAAAAATTAGGAATGGTGTGTTTTGGAAATGGATACTCACTTTTAGATGTAATAGGTTATGTAAATTGCAATAATTCAACAAAAGTTAAATATATTCAGCAGGAGCAAGTAGTAGATGAGAATAAAACATTTGATTTAGATTCAATTTGTTCAGTAATCAAAGAAAAAAATATTGATACTGTATTGATTGCGATTCCTGAGATGGATAGCGAAGATTTAAATGCTGTGTTTGAAGTGTTTAAAAATAAAGTCGATGTTATTAAATATTTACCACTAGTAAATGGCTTAGTAACATTTGATACAAAGGTAGAAGATTTTGATGGAATCTTAATGATTTCTAATTCTCGTGGCTTAGAACATTTTTTATCTTATGCATTAAAACGCATTATGGACATTTGTGCTGGACTATGTGGTTTGTTACTTTTAATACCATTAACAATCTTTGTCTTCATTAAAAACCGTAAAGAAGGAGATAAAGGTCCTATTTTTTTTACGCAGAATCGAATTGGTAAAAATGGAAAAGAATTTAAGATGTTCAAATACCGTACTATGGTAATCGGGGCAGACAAGATTCTTGAAGAATTAATGGAAAAAGATCCAGCAATTCGAGAAGAATATACAAAGAATAAAAAATTAGTGAATGATCCACGTATCACAAGTGCAGGCAAGTTTTTACGTGAAAAGAGTTTAGATGAATTTCCGCAATTCATTAATGTGTTATTAGGTCAAATGTCTTTAATTGGTCCACGACCATATTTACCAAGAGAAAGAGATGACATGGGTAACTATTATTATGATGTCATTGCATGTAAACCTGGTATTACCGGAATGTGGCAAAGTCATGGAAGGAGTGATGTTGATTTCGAACATCGTTTATTATTGGATGAATATTATTATAGAAACTGGTCATTCTGGCTGGATGTGACATTGTTATTTAAAACTATTAAACAAGTGCTATATGGTAGAGGAGCAGTATAGAAAGGAAATAATTTATGAATAACGATTATATGAATGATGAAATGGAAATTGATTTGATAGAGTTATTGAAGGATATAATTAAAAATATAAAGTTTATTGTAAAAATAACTTTATTGTGTGGAGTGGTTGTGTTTGGCGTTTCACAATTCATTTTACCTAAAAGTTATATATCAAATACAGATATTACAATTATACCTGCAGGAACTTCTTTGGATTATACTTCTTATTTAACTGGAAGTAAGGTGTTAAATGGAGTAAGTAATAGAATTGATTTTGAAATGGCAGCTCTAGTCGAAAGTATTGAAGTAACAAGAGATTCAAATAATACGTATAATTACAATATTAAGGCTACTACAAATAATCCTAAATTATCGTATCGTATTGTCAAAAATGTTGTAAATGAATTTAAAAAGTCAATGATATCTGAATTAAACTTAAGTAGTGTAACTACAATGAATGAGCCACAAATTAATACTACACCTGTTAGTCCGAATGTTAAAAAGAACACATTGATTGGTACTTTTATTGGTTTGGTTATTAGTGTGGGTATTGTCGTTTTACGTTTCTTGTTTGATAAACATTTAAGAAATGCAGAGGAAGCTGAAATGTTTTTAGGGGTAGATGTTTTAGCAGAAATACCATTGAAGAAATAGGAGAAAATAATGGAACATAATATATCGAGTAGTTCGGCATATCGTAGACTACGTACAAACATTGAATATAATGAAAAACATCCACATATTCATAGTGTGTGTTTAACAGGTGCAGACCATGGGGCAGGGGCTACAACTATTTCGGTTAATTTGGCATATTGTTTTGTGGCAAACACACGAAAAGTGTTATTGTTGGATTGTAATATAAATGATCCACACATTCATGAATGTTTTAATATAAAAAATGATTTTGGATTAACAGATATTTTAGAAGATAATGATTATACAAATTATTTGAAATATACTAAAGCAATTAAAGATAGCTATTCAGACAATGAATTACATGTTATTACAGCGGGTAATGAGAGAAAACATCCAATTGATTTGTTGAGTGGACAAAGCTTTAAGGAATTTATGCAATTAATGAAATCTGAATATGATTTTATTATTGTGGATTGTCCTAGTTTAGAAAGCTGTAGTGATGTAATTCCAGTAAGTCATTTGGTGGATGGAACAATACTTGTTGTATCATTACCTGAAACAGATAAAAATATAGCTAAAAGGTCTATAGAACGTTTAAAAAGAAATGGTGCTAAAGTATTAGGTACTGTATTAAATAAAGTGGAATAGGCATATATCCTATTCCTTTTTTGTAAATATAATTATTTTGTAGTAAAATATATGGGCATGAGGAGATTTTTGTTATGAAAAAAGATAAAAAACAAAACAAAGTTGGTAAGGTATTTGGAATTATTTTCTCTATCTTACTGGTTGCAGCAACAATGTATTTGTTGTTTAACGTTATTAAATTGAATGTATTGCCTACAAAACTATTGTTTTTAATGACAATTGTATTTGTATTATTAGATTTAATTTTTATCTTATTGTTGTGCTTTGCAACAAAGGGTGTTGTATCTAAAATCATTTGTATTATTTTTACTGTTGCAATTTCACTAGGATCTTGTTTAGGTGGATTTTATTTATCAAAAACAGGTGGATTGCTTTCTAATATTACTAATGTTGCCAAGCATTCTAAAAATACAGTAAGTGTAATTGTTAAACAATCTAGTGACATGAAAAATAAAAATGATCTAGCTGGTCATAGTGTTGGTACTTTGGCAAATATTAATACACAAGGTTCTAAAAAGATTTTAAAAGAATTAAATAAATCAGGTATCCAAATGGAAAAAAGAGAATATGGCAGTTTAACTGAAATGCTAGAATCTTTCTATAATGGAGAAGTGGATTCAATTGTAATTAATGAATCAAGTCGTAGTCAGATTACAGATATTGATGCATATAAGGATTTTGACAAGAACACGCGTGTTGTATACCAAACTTCGTATAAAGTAGAAAATACAGATAAGGCCAATGCAGTAAGTAATATTACTACAACACCATTTAATGTGTTGATTTCCGGATCAGATACTCGTGGTGGATATGACGAAAATGGACGTAGTGATGTTATTATGGTCGCTACTGTAAATCCTAAAACTGGAACAATTTTATTAACATCAGTTCCTCGTGACTTTTATGTTGAAACAGCTTGTGATGCGGCAGATGGATGTCAACAGGGTGCATTAGATAAGATTACGCATACGGGTGTTCATGGTACTAACACAACAAAGCGTACTGTAGAGAAACTTTTAGGTATTGAAATTAACTATACATTTAAAGTAGGTTTCGATACGGTAACAGATATTGTTGACGCTGTAGGTGGTATTGATGTAAATGTTGAACCAGGTTATGAATGCAGTAACTTTTTACATGCTCCAGGATTAAGTGTTCATGCAGGTGTTAACCACTTAAATGGTGAACAAGCATTAGGATATGCTCGTGAGCGTTATGCTTACAGTGAAGGAGATCGTCAACGTACAAAGAATCAACAACAAGTTTTAATGGGTATTGTTGATAAGATTACAAGTCCTGCAATTGTTACTAACTATGCCTCTATTATGGATAGTATGTCAAATACATTCTCAACAACTATGTCAAATGATGAAATTTCATCATTGATTAAATATCAATTAAATAGTAATCCAAAATGGAAAATGGAACAATATATGGTAAATGGTACTGGAGATACATTAATGTGTGCTGAGCTTGGTGATGCAGCTTATGTAATGGTTCCAGATCAAAGTACTGTAACAACGGCTAAAAATAAAATCAATGCTGTTCTTGCTGGTAAATCAGCGGATGATGTAGAGTAAGGATATATTCCTTGCTCTTTTTTTGTTTTGTAGGTGTATAATTTCATTGTGAGGTGTTGTTTATTATGGAAACTGCAGATTATATACAAAATAGAATTCATACGAATATTCGTAAGTTTGAAGAACTAAGCAAGAAGTATCATAGATGTCATATAGGATTGCTTGTTTCTACTTTTAGTTGTTTTACTGGTGTTCTTGTCTTGAATGTTATTTATTTGCTTGTTCCAGTTGTTTGGTTAATACTAGCTTCTTGTGTATTGGTACTAGCTGGCTTGTTTCTATTATTCTTTGATGTATTAAATGATTATTCATCGAAGGCATTGGAATATAAGTATAAGGCTGATTTATTGAACTATGAAAAGAACCTGTATGAAGCAAAACAGGGTGGATTTAAAGGTTTTGCGTTTCGTTGTGAAAGGTTCATGTAATCTCGCACTCTTTGTGTGAATTTGCCAACTCATGGTCATTTATTATATAATAAATAAATGTGAGCTACAAAAAGAGTTTATAGGAGATTTTGTTATGTCTAAAAAGGATGTAAAACTTTCACAGAATGTGAAAAAGAAAAAGAAAAAGAAGAAAAATAAGCGTCCTATCAGTAAGTTTTTAACTGTATTTATGTTTATTGCGTTGGGTGCATTTATTTTTCAAATGATTCGTTTGAATTTATTGCCTTTTAAATTAATAATATTAGTTTCATTGGTGTTTATACTATTAACTTTAATTCTGACTATTTTAATGAGGTTTAAGGCTAAGAAGTTCTTTAGTCGTGTTCTATTTGGGTTGATATCTTTATGTATGTGTATTGGTCTTGCGTATGGCAATTATTTCTTATTTAAGACAAAGGATACGTTTGATGTCGTAACAAGCCTTGCGGATAGTAAGGCAACAACTACTTCGATTGTTGTTAAGAAAGCTTCTTCAATCAAGAACGAGAATAATTTGAAGAAAAAGACAATTGGTACAATGTTGAGTGTGGATAAGAAAGCTACTAAGCGTATGTTGGATTCTTTAGATAAGAAGAAAATATCTTATAAGACAAAGGATTATGATTCATTAGATGATTTAATGACGGCTTTCTATGATGATAAAGTCGATGCGATTTGTTTAAATGAAAAGTATCGTGATATTCTACATGAGAGTGAGGCGTATTTTAATTTTCAAACGGATTCGAAAACAATTTACCAAAATGTAGAATATACAAAAGTAGACAAGACAGATAACCCGAGTGATCCTGTTAAAAATATTACTAAAGATGCGTTTACTATTTTAGTGAGTGGCAACGATTCTTATGGATCTTTACAGGATAGTAATACGCGTAGTGATGCGAATATGTTGTTGACGGTAAATCCTAAAACAGGTCGTATTTTAATGACGAGTATCCCTCGTGATTATTATGTTGACTTAGTATGTGATGAAACTGGGGATAATGCTTGTCCTGAAGATAGTAAAGATAAATTAACGCATTCTGGTTTAATGGGTGTGAAGTGTACGGAAAGAACGATTGAAAAAGCATTGGGTATAAAAATCAATTATAATATTCGTATTAACTTCTCTAGTGTAGTAAACTTAGTGGATGCACTGGATGGAATTGATTTGGATATTCAAAAGGGTGAAGAAGTTGATATTTTATATGCGAATGGACAACCTGGTTTAAGTGTAGGGCAACATCATGTAGATGGTGAAACGGCATTAGCCTTTGCACGTGAAAGACATGCCTATTTGGATGGTGATAATCAGCGTGTTCGTAACCAACAGAAAGTATTTAAAGCTATTATCAAACGTATTATTTCACCTAAGATGATCACAAACTATGGTAAGTTTATGGATGCATTGGCTGTAGCTTTTGATACAAACTTATCGAATGATGAAATCAGTGATTTTATCAAGTATGAATTGAATAATATGCCAGATTGGAAATTTGAATCATATTCACTTGTGGGGGATTCAGATTCTAGGTTCTGTTATGCTTCTTCAGGCTATGCTTCAGTCATTGTTCAAAATGAAGAAATGAATGAAATCGCAAGAAGGAAGATTCAAGCTATCTTGGATGGTAAAAAGGCATCTTCTGTAAAAGATACTTCTGGTTTTTCTCAAAAACCGAGCGAAGATAATTCAGTAGGCAATGCTCAAGAGTTTGCTGAGATGAATAACAATAGTGAAGAAACATATGAAGATTATTATACGTATGAAGAGCCTTATTATGAGGCAAATGATGAATATTACTATCAGCCAGAAGAACCTGCAGAATATGATTATTCTGAGGATTATGCAGGATAGAATACCACTAGCCATTTCGTAAAGAGATGGCTTTTTTACTTTTTATATGTTTTAAGTTATAATAAAGAAATGTAAAAGAGGTTTTTAACATATGAATAGTTTATACAAATCAAATATATACCAAAAATATAGAGGAATTCTAATATCACTCATTGATGTATGTATTGTCATGTTCTCTTATTTAGTGGCATACATGATTCAAAATAATTTCTTTATTAATGAGAAAACAATCGCACTGACAAAGATGTTAAGTCTTGGATTAATATTCATGTTGCTTCTACACTTTATTGTTCTACGATTGTTTAAAACACAAATGTCATTATGGACATATACAGGGCCAAATGAAATTATACGTACATTTTTAAGTTGTTTTGTGTGTTTTTTAATCATGTCTTATTTCGTTATAAAAGTTGATCTATTTAGTATAGAATTAATCGCACTAGCTGAATTGTTATGTTTTATATTTCTTTTAGGGGCAAGAATGCTATATAGAATGGCAAGACGCTATATAGTCGATGTGGACAGAGTGGATAATTGTTTGATTGTAGGAGCTGGTAATGGTGGATATTTATTGATGAATGAAATTTATCATAATATGGCCTATCCATACAATGTGATTGGTTTCTTGGATGACTTTAAGAAAAAGGGGACTATGCTAAGTGGTAAACCAGTACTTGGAACGATTTCTGAAGTAGAGCGTATTTGTCAAGAGAACAATGTTCATTGTATCTTTATTACAATTTCTTCTGTAAGTGACGAAAGAAAACAAGAAATCTTAGATTTATGTACATCCACTTCTATTCCAACAAAAATCATGCATATCTTTGTTGGAAATGACGAGAGTAATCATATTTCATTTGAAGATATTGATATCAAGGATTTATTAAACCGTCCTAGCATTGACTTAAAAGTCGATCAGATTGGTTCTTATCTTACGAATAAAGTAGTTTGTGTTACCGGAGCCGGTGGATCTATTGGTTCTGAATTGTGTCGTCAAATTATTCATTTCAATCCTTCTAAATTGATTATGGTGGATATTAATGAAAATGCACTATATATGCTTAAACAAGAATTCTTAGTTATGAAACGAAAGAAACAGATGAATGATTCTATTCAACTAGAATCTTTAATTGTTTCCATTCGTGAAAGAGAAGAAATCTATAAGCTTATGAGAAACTACAACCCGGATGTAGTTTATCATGCGGCAGCACATAAACACGTACCTTTAATGGAAGATCGTCCTACAGAAGCTATTAGAAATAATATCTTTGGAACAAAGAATGTGATAGATGCTTGTTGCGACTGTGGTATATCTCGTTTTATTATGATTTCAACAGATAAAGCGGTAAATCCAACAAACGTAATGGGAGCTACTAAGCGCATGACAGAAATGTATATGCAATCAAGAAATACTAAGGGTGGTATTCATATGGCTGCTGTACGTTTTGGTAATGTGTTAGGATCTAATGGTTCTGTTATTCCTATCTTTAAAGAACAAATTAAAAATGGCGGTCCAGTCACTGTAACACACAAAGACATTAAACGTTACTTTATGACTATTCCAGAAGCAGCTCAATTAGTACTACAAGCAGGCTTCTATGCGAATGAAAGAGAAATCTTTGTATTAGACATGGGCAAACCAGTAAGGATTTGGGATTTAGCTGACAAAATGATTCGATTGGCAGGACTCGTACCAGGAAGAGACATTGAAATTCAAGAAATTGGATTGCGTCCTGGAGAAAAGATGTTTGAAGAATTAGCTCTAGAAATGGAAGAATGTCATAAGACAGACAACAATTTAATCTTTGTACACGAAAAGATGGATATTGATTCAAAAGAAGTAGATTCTAAATTAAATAAGCTAAAAGAATTAATGAATCAAACAGATGACAAACTACAAATCAAAGAAGTATTAATGGACATGATTAAAGAATGATTGAACAATTTAAGAGTGAATGTTGGATATGGCATTCACTTTTATAATAGTTAAAAATTGTTTCAAAATATGCAAAAATGCAATATAAATGCAAAAACGAGCAAAATAAGTTGTTTTTAGTAAAAAATAAAAGTATTATTGTGGTGGAGGGATTGTTATGTTAATTCAATTTTCAGTAACAAATTTTCTATCTTTTAGAGATGAAACAGTCTTAAGCTTAAGCACGAACAAAGATAATTCACATAGTGAAAATTTATTGTCTTTTAAAAATGAACGTATTTTACCAAGTGTTGCTATATATGGTGCAAATGCAGCGGGTAAATCAAATCTTCATAAAGCATTAACTGCAGCTATTATTATGATTCGTAATTCGAATAATTTACAAGTAGATCAGCCTTTAATGGTGACACCGTTTTTATTGGATAGTAAGAGTCGATTTGATAAAACTAAGTTTGATTTTATCTATACATATAATGATGTGAAATATGAGTATGGTTTTGTTTTGGATTCAAATAATGTATGGGAAGAGTATTTATATGAATACAAGAGTTCTAAACCATCTTTGATTTTTGAGAGAAGTGAAATTAATAAATATAAATTTACAACTAAAACAAAATCACAACTATCTCAAATCGTAGATAAAAATACTTCAAATAAATTATTTCTTGCGACTGCAACAAGTTGGAATAGTGATTTAACTCGAGATGCATATATGTGGTTTGCAACTATGATCGATACATATGATTCTCAAAATCTAGAAGATTTAATGTATACAGAATTTGATAGACATCAAAATAATAATGATAGTTCATTAAATACATTTATGTTGCATTTACTACAAAAAGCAGATATTAATATTTCAAATTTTAATTATGAAAGTATAAAACGTGAAGTGAATCAATTACCATTTGAATTGCCACCAGAACTACAAGGGTTAATGAATCCAATTCCGTCTGCAAAGAAAGTCTTAGAACAGCGTAGAATCGTTACGTCTCATCAGGTTGTAGAAAATGGAGAGAAAAAGGAATATCCTTTGAACTATTTTGATGAATCAAATGGTACAAAGAGATTGTTTACTTATGGTCCGGTTTTAAAGAATGCATTAGAAAATGGCAGAACAATCATTATAGATGAAATTGATAACGCTCTACATCCTGCAATGACTAAATCATTGATTGAAATGTTTCAAAATCCAAATATTAATAAAAATAATGCACAATTAATTTTTAATACTCATGAAATTAGTTTGTTAGATTTAAATTTATTTAGACGTGATCAAATTTATTTTGTTGAAAAAAATAATAAAACTGGCGTTTCTGATTTATATTCACTGGATGAATTCTCACCTAGAAAATCTGAAAACATTCAAAAAGGGTATTTGCAAGGAAGATATGGTGCTATGCCATTTGTAAATTTGGAGGATATTGAATGGTAAAAAGAGTAGGGCAAAAGAAAAGAGGAAAATATTCTAGAAAGCCTAAAAAAATCATTTTAATCGGAACGGAAGGAAGTAATCAAACAGAAAAAAAATATTTTACAGCTTTTAACCAAACTCAAAGTGAATATAAAATTAATGTTGCTAAAGGAAACAATACCGATCCCGAAGGTGTTATTCGCGACTTGTTAAAAACAGCTAAACAAGAAGAATTAGATTTAAAACAAGGAGATATCTTAGCATGTTTTATTGATGTTGATTTCAAACGGGGTAGGGAAAAAGAATTAAGAGCAGCCATTAAATTGGCTAGACAAAATAATGTTTCTCTTTATTTGTCAAATCCATGTTTTGAAGTCTGGTATCTTCTTCATTTTAGATACAGTACTAAACCATATTGTTCGAATGATGAAGCTATTAGAGATTTAAATTCCTATATTTCAGATTATTCAAAAAGTAAAGATGTTTTTGAACTGATTGTAGGAAATTCAAAACAAGCGATTGAAAATTCAAAAAAGTTGGAAGATTATCATCAAAGTAATGGAACGATTGATCGGATTAAGAAAATTCCATATACAGATGTATATAAAATAGTTGAGATACTTTTAAATACTGAGCAATAATTGGTATATATATAATCTGAGCTATTCTTTATTTTCTTAAGTTTTTCTTAAGTGGTTGAGTTAAGAAAGTATTCATTTTATAATTGAATTAATCGAGAGGAAGATTGAATATGTTTTGTAAAAATTGTGGGCACGAAATAAGTGATGATTCTAAATTTTGTTCAAATTGTGGAACAAAGGTAGAAGTCGATGGAGATATTGTTGTACCTGTTACAGTAGTAGATAAGACTGAAGAAGAAGTTAATGAATCTGAAGTTGATACAAATAATGAGGAATCAGTAAATGAGAATGAATCAACTACATCAGTCAAAGAATGGTACTATGTATCGAACAATGACTCTAAAGGATCATTCAGTATAGATGAGATGAAGGCTAAGATTACTTCTGGTGAAATCAATGGTAGTACTCTAGTATGGAAGGCAAGTATGAAAGACTGGGAAAGACTAGAGAATACAGAATTGAATGAATTTATTTCTACATCATCTTCGAATGATTGGTATTATGTAGAGAATAATGATTCTAAAGGTCCTTTTAGTGAATCAGACATGAAAGGATTTATTGATAGCGGTGTATTAACTGGAAATAGTTTTGTATGGAAAACAGGCATGCAAGATTGGCAAAGATTAAAAAATACCGAGCTTGCAGGTAATGAAAAAGTGCATGTAGAACCAAGTTTTTCATTTACTACTGGAGTTGTAAAAGAAAAGAGTATTGGACTATGTGTAGTATTAAGTCTAGTTACTTGTTTCATTTATAGTATTTATTGGCTATATACAATTGCACATGACTTAAATGATTTATGTGAAAGTCAAAACCAAGAAAAAGGTGCTGAACCAGGACTTGTTGTTGTATTAAGCATTGTGACATGTGGAATCTACTTATTATACTACTTATGGAAGGCTGGTAAGATGGTATCTAGTCTTACAAGAAGTAATGGACATCATCCAAGTGATGATAGTATCGTTTTAATGGTATTATCTATACTTCAATTATCATTAGTATCCTTTTGCATCCTTCAGAGTCATATTAATGATTTCGCAAAAGACTAAATATTTAGGAATAGTTCTCTTACTATTCCTTCTTTTATTATTCTATAAATGCCCCTTTCAATTCATAACAGGATTGCCATGTCCAGGATGCAACATGAAAACAAGCCTGTATTATCTTCTTAAAGGAAATATTCAATTATCTTTGTATTACCATGCTCTATTAATACCAACACTAATTTGTGGCGTTCTATGCTTGTTAAAACCCGAGAAAAGAAAAATGATATTAATCATATGGTGTACACTCATGATTGTCTATTATATATACCGTATGATTCTTTATTTTCCAAATAGTCCAATGATCTATTCAAAAAATAATTTGATTTATTTATTATTTAGACACGCATAGTGTCAATTAATGGTGTAACTTAAAATTATAAAGGAGGACATACTTATGTCAAACATATATTTTACAGTTACAGGATTACATCATTATTATGGCGATTCATTTCTAGAAAAAGAAATGATTGTTTATTTAAAGAAAGAAAAAGATAATGAATATGATAAAGAAGCCATTAGCGTAAATCTTGCAGGACTAGGAAAGATTGGTTATGTAGCCAATAGTCCTTATACAGTACTTGGAGAAAGCTATAGTGCTGGAAGATTGTATGATAAAATCAGTGAAGAAGCGAGTGGTAAGGTTAAATTCATATTAGACAAAGGAATCATTTGTGAACTTATTGAATAAATGTTTCCTTCGGCTAATTCATGTACAAGTACAAACTGGGTTTACTTGGATGTATGGCTGGACTCAATCAATTATTTGTTGGATTTAAAGGAACGTTAACCGGGCAATTTGTTTGCCAAGAATTAAAAACGTTGTAGGTTTATAAGTTTATTACTATACAAATGATAGAGTGTCTTGTAAAATTGATTTGTGGTAGATACATAAGATTTGATTGTTCCAATAGAAGTAAAGCTAAGAGTTTAAAAACGTATTATGAAAAGTTTAAGCCAGATCCTCGCACATGTACTTTAATGTAGAACTATAAAAAAAAGAAGATTGGTTAGTCAATATTCCTTTGTATATGATTTAAGAAATCGCAAATTTATAATGTACTTTTATAAAATTAAAAGTATCAGCACTAATAATTTTCTCATATCTATATTTACTGTTATTGAGTTAGATGCTTGAAAAATAGAAAAATGTATAAAGTGTCGGTTTAAATAAAACAGAGAAAAAAGTAATTTCATTATTAATAGAGAACTCTTTGTACACTTTTGGTGAAATAGCATTAAAAATCGTCTTAACAAAACGAACGATAGAACAAATCGGATCGAAATGTATAGGTTAATAGATAGTGATAAAATAGATAAGCTTATTTTTTTAATGTCCGACAAATAAGTGTATGATATGTATCAGTAAAAAATATTATGGAAATGAGGATGATAATGTGAAAATAGAGGTAGTGTATAAAGGTTGTGGAGAAGAGTTACAAAATTTTATTTTTGAATATTGTGAAACAACAACTTTAGCAGATTTATTAAATGAACTAGGATTGAATCCTTTGGATTGTATTGATAAAGAAAACAATTTATGTCATTATACGCGAGGAGAAAATGTTTATTTAGCTGTTAAATATATTGTTGAAGAGGGCATTGTAAAATGGATTGTGCCTGTTGAACAATGTACAATTGAAGAGTATTTAAATCAGTTTAATTTAACTTCAATTATATGGTATAGACCTGGTGGAATTGGAGCTTGCGGAATTGAAAGCTTTTGGAGTTTTTTGATTACTGTTATCAATGGTGCGTATACTACAATGGATTTTATTGTGACAATGGTTGATTCTTTTAATTTAGGAAAATCAGTAATTTCTTATATAAGCAAAAAATTTTTACATATACCAGATGGAGTTTTTCCACCTGTAGATAATGAATATGTCAACCAGTTTATTTGTGAAAAGAAGGTATGGTCAATTGATGTATTTATGTATGAATTTGATTTAGATGATAAAGAATTTGCTAGATTTTTACTTTATATAAATGGATACATATATGATGAATTAACAAATTTATATTTTTTTAGCAATGAATTACACATGCGTAATAAACGTAAATATAATGAGGCATTGCAAGAGTATTCAAATTCATTAAATGGAACGTTAGGATAAATATTGAAGGGGAAGGTAATAATATAATATTATATAATTAGTTATGATAACGGAATGACTAAGGAAGAGAGTAAAAAAATGAAAGGAGTTTTATAATGGCAATTCATCTACAAGAATTTGATATACACCGATTTAGAGGTATTCATAATCTTGAATTAAAAGATTTGAATCATATTAACATAATTACTGGTGATAATAATACTGGAAAAACGAGCTTATTAGAGAATATTAATTTTCTTAAAGGAATTGATAGTGTTCGAAATCTTGCATATTCTACGACTCGAAGTGTAAGAGGGATGGTTAGGACTAGTTTTTCAACATTTGAAAGAGTGAATTATTTGTTTCCGGTGGATGAAGAGGTAGTTTCCAAAATTGAATATAGTTTTAAATTAGAGAATAAGACACATAGTGTTAATCTTTTTAAAGAGAACTATTTTGAATTATTATCGGATAGCGAAGTGCGTAAGATGATGGGGTATAGTAATAAAGTTCGTGAATGTGATGAAATGATTGATACGGAGTTTATGAATTTAAAAATTGATTTAGATGGTCAAGAACTATTGAATGAAAAGTACTCTGAATATGATCGTTTTGCTACAAATGGAAAACAGGAAACGAAATTAATTAATACCACTTTAGTATCGTCTTTTAAACATGTTTATGATGATTTTTATTTAAGTAAAGTCTTGAACAATGTGGAATTATATCAAGAGATGTTGGGCGTATTGATAGAATTTGATGAGGATATAATCGGTTTGAATGTGGATTCAAAAGGAAATTCAGCTTGGAGAAAAAGGTATATGATTCTTTCAAAAAATCATAAAGAAGCGATTCCTTTAGAATTGTATGGGGATGGTATGAAAAAAGCCATCTTATTAATGAGTGCAGTAATTGCATCAAAAAACGGAATTTTATTGATTGATGAGTTTGAAACTTCGATTCATACTTCAGCTATGAATAAAATATTTTCATGGATATTAAGTACAGCTGTAAAACTCAATATTCAATTGTTCATTACATCGCATAGTAAAGAGGCAATTGATAAAGTTTTAAAGTGTGATCCAACATTGCAAGATAAAATGAATCTTTACACTTTATATAAGAAGGATGATTCTACATTAACAAGAAAATTATCTTGCTATGAAGCAATTGAAGCCATGGATGATTATGATATTGAGGTACGATAATGAAATCTGTTATTTTATGTGAAGGCTTAACGGATTGCCTATTTATTCAATACTATCTTAAAACGGTGCATCATTGGCAAGATGGAAACTCCAGAGCTAACATTAAATTTATGCGTTGGAATCGAATCTTAAAAAAGAATGAGAATAATGTAATGATTGGCCATGATGGTAGTTGTAGTCGTTTAATTCCGATGTTAGAAAATGTTTTAAAAAGCAATTGGATGGGTTCTATAGAAGAAGCTTATAGAAAAATTGTGATTGTTACAGATCGAGATGATGATCATACGGAAACATATTTTTTAAATGAAATGAATCGAATCATCAGTGAACAACATGGAAAAATAGTCGATACAATAGTTAATAATGAATGGTGTAAAGTTTGCTTTATTAATTCTATTGAAGAAGAATTCACAGTTGAGTTTCTACTATTAGTTATTCCGCTATCTGAAAACGGTGCAATTGAAACGGTGTTATTAGATTCTATTGCTCAAAAAGATGCGTATGATAAAACAATTATTGACAAGAGTAAATCATTTGTAGATGAAATAGATCCAAAAGTTCTATATATGAAAAGGCGTAGAGATAAACTAAAAGCATGGTTTAATATTTATTTCTCAATTCGTGTACCTGAAGACTTCTATAGAGAAAGACAACACATTTTCAATAGTTTTCCCTGGGAAGAGAATGCATATATAAATACAATATTTTCTAAATTGAGTGAATTGTAGTAAGTATAATGTTAAAAGGGCACCCATACGTTTATGTATGAGTGCTTTTTACCATAATCAATATGGCGATCCCAATGAGTGTAGTATAACAATGATGAGTTGTTGACAAGAGGTTATTGCAGTAAAACTATTGTAAGCGTCAAATTTAAAGGTGGTACAAATAAACTGCTGACGAATATATAATAAAAATGGAGAATTTTAAAAAAAGATTGTAGAGTTACTGTTCTACAATCTTATCTAAACTATGAATGAATTCTACAACCATCTTACGCTTAATATCATCGATTTTAACGAGTTTATTTAACGCTTCAATTTCGTCTTCATTATCCAGACAAACGATTTCTCGTCTTAGTCTATCGATTTCGTCTTCTAAACGATTCTGTTCTTTAATATATTGTTCATGAACAGCTTTGATTTGATTGTATAATTGATTATCCATGTTTACACCGCTTTCTTTAATCATCATATAGTAAAGTAGAGAATAAAACAACTAATTTTTCAAAATGATTTGAGTTTTTACTTTTTCTTTGATAAACTAAATTCAAAGCGATGACAAGAAGGAGTAGTTTATGCCAATTCTATAGAGAGCAAGCGTTTGGTGAAAGCTTGTGTGTTGGATAAGCGAAGGTAGTCTTTGAGTTGAATTTATGAATTAAGAGTAGTAAATTTCGTGACACAGCGTTAATGTGAATGAGAATAAAATTAGGTGGTACCACGTCAAGCACGTCCTATGGGGATGTGCTTTTTTATATGTACGGAAAGGATGATTGTGGATGACGTTGGAAGCAAAGTATAATCATTTAGCAGTAGAAAATGATAAATACCAAAATTGGATTGAAAAAGGATATTTCACAGCGGGCGACTTGTCTAAACGCCCATATTGTATTGTGATCCCTCCACCAAACGTAACAGGAAAGTTACACTTAGGACATGCATGGGATACAACATTACAAGATATTTTATGTCGTTATAAAAGATTAAAAGGCTATGATGTATGTTGGGTAGCCGGAATGGACCATGCGGGTATTGCGACACAGGCAAAGGTAGATGCTCGTTTAAAATCAGAAGGAATTTCTCGCTATGACATTGGTCGTGAAAAATTCTTAGAAAGAGCTTGGGAATGGAAAGAAGAATATGCTTCGACTATTCGTAGCCAATGGGCTAAGTTAGGATTATCTTTAGACTATAGTCGTGAACGCTTTACATTAGACGAAGGATTATCTCAAGCCGTTCGTAAAGTCTTTGTAGATTTATACAATGATGGATTAATCTATCAAGGTGAAAGAATTATCAACTGGGACCCAGAAGCTAAAACTGCATTGTCAAACATCGAAGTTGAACACAAAGAAATCATGGGACACATGTACTACTTCAAGTATAAAGTGGTTGAAACAGGACAAGAATTAGTGATTGCGACAACACGTCCAGAAACTATGTTTGCCGACCAAGCTATCTTTGTACACCCAGATGACGAAAGATATAAAGACATCGTTGGAATGCACGCCATTAACCCTGCCAACGGAGACAAACTTCCAATCATGGCCGATGATTATATTGACATGAGTTTTGGTACAGCTGTTATGAAATGTACACCGGCCCATGACCCTAATGACTTTGCATTAGCTAAAAAATACAACCTACCAATGCCAATCTGTATGAATCCAGATGGAACAATGAATGATATGTGTGGTAAATATGCAGGTATGGATCGCTTTGAATGTCGTGAAGCCTTAGTTAACGACTTTAAAGAAGCGGGTGTTGTAGATCACATTGAAGAACACTTACACCAAGTAGGACACTCCGAAAGAACAGGCGTAATTGTAGAACCATACTTAAGTAAACAATGGTTTGTGAAGATGAAACCATTGGCTGAAGAAGTATTAAAGAACCAAGAAATCGAAGATCAAAGAATTAACTTCGTACCACCACGTTTCAATAAAACATTTGAACAATGGCTAGAAAACATTGAAGATTGGTGTATTTCTCGTCAGTTATGGTGGGGACACAGAATTCCAGCATGGACAAACAAAGAAACAGGTGAAATCTATGTAGGAATGGAAGATCCAAAAGATATTGAAAATTGGACACAAGATGAAGATGTATTAGATACATGGTTCTCAAGTGCATTATGGCCATTCTCAACACTTGGCTGGCCAGAAAATACAGCCGATCTAGAAAGATATTTCCCAAATGATGTATTAGTAACTGGATATGACATTATTTTCTTCTGGGTAGCACGTATGGCTTTCCAAACACGCTACTGCATGAAGAACCGTCCGTTCAAAGACGTATTGATCCACGGACTTGTACGTGATACACAAGGACGCAAGATGTCTAAATCATTAGGAAATGGTATTGATCCAATGGATGTGATTCAAGAAAAAGGTGCTGACGCACTACGCTTCTTCTTAACAACAAACTCAACACCAGGACAAGATCTACGTTTTGATGAAACGAAGATGGACGCAAGCTGGAACTTCATTAACAAGATCTGGAACGCAGCTCGTTATGTTCAAATGCAAATTGGTGACACAAAACCAGAACTAGACATGTCAAAAGCAAATAGTGTAGACAAATGGATTCTAGCACGCTTTAACGAAGTATTAGACCACGTTTCAACAAACATGGACAAATACGAATTAGCCATCGTCGGAAACGAACTATATAGCTTCGTATGGGACGACTTCTGCAGCTGGTATATTGAACTATCAAAAGCCACACTATACTCAGAAGACGAAAGCCTAGTAGCTAATACGAAAGCTGTACTATACACAGTCATGATGGGAATTCTAAAAGTATTATCACCATTCATGCCATTTGTGACAGAAGAAATCTATTTGAACTTGCCACACGAAAAAGCCAGCTTAAATGTAGAAACATGGCCAGAAAAAGTTGAATTCGAATACACAGATAAAGAAAAAGATGAAATGGCGTTAGTAATCAGTGCTATTCAAACTGTACGTGAAATCAAAGTCGAATACGCAATGAAACCAAGTGAAGACTTAACAATCTCACTACACAACGACAATGGCTATGTAGCACTAAATACAGAATCAACTGCCATCCTAGCACGCATGGCACACGCCACAGTCAAAGAAGACCTAAATACAGAAGACGTACTTTCTCGTACAATCGAAAAAGCTGTATTAACAGTCGCAATGGATGCATTAATTGACTTAGAAGAAGAAAAAGGAAAACTAGAAAAAGAAATTGCACGCCTAGAAAACGAAATCAAACGTTGTTCAGGTATGTTGAAAAATCCTGGATTCGTCAATAAAGCACCAGAAGCTAAAGTCAATGCAGAAAAAGAAAAACTAGCATCTTACACAGAAAAGCTAGAAATGACGAAAGCACAATTAGATAACATCCTTAAGAAATTAGGATAGTATAAATCAAATGCCTAGAGACAAGTTCTAGGCGTTTTTTTTTAAGCGTCAAATAGGCCCATATTAAAATAACGATCTCTTTGTGAAATAATAGAACCACAAGGAAATCGTATTTTTATGCAAGGTACTTCAAAAGTGGAATGGATGCATATCTTCGCAGATCAAGAATCTATCGAATTGAGCGTTTCTCAGTATTGTAAGCTTCATGGTATATCTGACAAAGCATTCTACAATGCAAAGAGCAGATATAAATGGGCTACTGAAGAACCTTCTCTTGTAGCTGTTGAAGTGAATGATGATATTGGATCTTCAAACACTGGATGCATCCGTTTTGAATTTAATGTATCTGTTCCAGACAAGGATATACAAAGAATCATAAAAATATGTTTGTCGTTATGATTAGTTTTGATGATATTCCAGAGATCTATATTGTAAAGAACGTTACAGATCTGAGAAAAGAAATTGACGGATATGCATCTATCGTTCAGGATGCGTTGTTCATATTCTGCAACAAACATAGAAATAAAATAAAGTGTATGTACTGGGATGGAAATGGATTCTGGCTTCTGTATAAAAGGCTTGAAAAAGTGCGTTTTCAGTTTCCAATTCGTGATGATGGCATAGCTACAATAACGAAGCAGCAATTGAGATGGCTTCTTGAAGGTTTAAGGATGGAACAGAAAAAAACTTTTGAAAACAAGTTATATAAATACGCATAAAACGCTTTATTTACAGTCTTTTTATGCGCATTTGTGGTATAATACATACGTATGGTAAATGTTGAAGATATTAATAAATTACAAGAAAAGTTTGAAAAACGGCCGTGAAGAGCTGAAGGAATATGCGATTGGAGAAACGATTTCTAAAATGACATATTTGGATCAGCTTGTATTCATGAAAAGAAGTAAGTTTGGCTCAACTTCTGAAAATGCTTCCCTTATTCAATGAAATCGAAAAGATACTTGATAATGTGAATCCGGATGATTTATTGGAGCCTGAGGTCAAAAGCACAAAAAAATGCAAGAAGAGAAAGCCAAAAGCAAAAGAGAATGATTATTCAGATTTGGAAATAAAAGAAACAATTCATCATTCAATAAAAGACAGATCATGTCCAGAATGTGGTTCTTTGATGAAAGAGTTAAAGCCAACGAATTCGTATGAGTTAAAATACAAACCATTTTGTCTTATTGAAGGCAGCGTTGGCATATAATAAATATGTTTTGGGAACACCACTATATAGACAAGAACAGGATCTAAACAGGCAAAATATATGCATCAATCGTCAAAATATGAGCAACTGGATGATGCAGTGCTCAAATGATTATCTGGAATATGTATTCGATCAGATGTGTGACGACTTTAAAAAGCTGGAGACTGTACATTTGGATGAAACACCACTTCAAATCATTGAAGACTGTAAGGACGGTCGAAAAAAGGATATGTGTGGATGGGAATGAGCGGAACATTCGAAACCATTCAGATGGCGCTGTTCTTCAGTCCAGAAAATCGGAAATACGAAAATGCGACGATGATTCTTGGAGAAGACAGTCAGCCATAGCTCACAGTGATGGATATGAAGCATATCATAAGGATATTTGTCTGATGGTTGTAGGATGCATGTCGCATGTACGAAGAAAGTTCGTAGAAACACAGAAAGCATCCGTAGGAGAAAAAGAAATTCGAAAGCTTTCCACAAGAGAAGAAAGGATCGAATATCTTGACAGCCATCCTGGATATAAAAATATTCTGATAGCGATCCATTATATAAACAAACTGTTCAAAATTGAAGAAACATTGAAAAAAGAAGGTGCAACACCAACCGAACGCTATAAGAGACGTCAGGAAGAGTCGTTACCTATATTCAATGAGTTTTTTGTGTACCTTCATGAAATAGAAGGCTAATACCTGACAAAAGGAAAAATGGGATCAGCAATCAGTTATACATTCCATGAAGAAGAGTATCTAAGAAATTTCTTTAAAGATGGTCGCTGTGAATTAAGCAACAATCTAGCTGAACAAAGAATCAAACCATTCGTAATAGCCAGAAAGAATTTCTTGTTTTAAAATACAAAAAAAGGAGCTAAAGCAAGTACCATATATTTAAGTTTGATAGAATCCGCAACATATAAATATCTGGAATATGTGTTGGATATATTGAGCACCAAAGGATTATCAAATGAAATCAAAAATAGTGTGTTGCCGTACTCTAAACAGCTGCCAAAGAACCCATATGTAAAAAAAGAATAGATTCGATTGACAATGACATTGTATCATTTCAAAGCGAATCTTTTAATTTGTCGAATAAATTTTGTGTGCTAATTCTTGATCTGCAAAATCAACAATGAAGATACCATAATTCTTTTTTTTGCAAATCATAGTCCTTTAAGTGTGCGTTATTATTCTTTGCGTAGTTTTTTTGAATGACCAATCTTACCTTTACCACTCGTGGAGGTAAAATTTAAATAGAATGTAGAATCATTAGACATAGAGTTTTCTAAACAATATTCGATGGCTTGTATCTTATCTTCTACATCATAATTATAACTTGATTATTACGACACGGGCAGAGAAATTATTGGATAAAAGTATAAAAGCACCATTTTGGTGCTTTTGGTGGTTTTGGTGAAATATTCTAAAATAAATATAAATGTCAAATCCAGAATGATGTTATAATAGATGCATGCTGATTAATGTATATGTAGAATACAATCGCCTACGCAATACCTTTACATATTCTTGTGATTGTCATGTTGAAGTTGGTTGTCGAGTCCGTGTTGAATTCAACAATCGTACACTTGTAGGATTTGTCGAAGAAGTAGATGTAGAAAGCGATTTTAAAAATATTAAGCCTGTCATTGAAGTCATAGATGAAAAGCCATTATTAAATAACGAATTAAAGGTATTGGCAAATTATATGGCTGATTTTTATGCCAGTTCGAAAGTGACTTGTTATAAAACAATGCTGCCACCAGCTCTTCGTCCTTCTAGTAAGCATTCAAAAATTATCTATGAAGATTATGCGATATTAAATGATTCTGATTTGCCATTAACATCAAGACAAAAAGAAGTGCTTCATAGTTTTACCTATCCATGCAAGATGAGTGAACTTAGAAAAGTAAGTCCATCCATCACAAAGGTTTTATTAGATAAAGGTTATATTATTCTTGAAAAAAGAATTAAGGATTCTAATACATGTGTAAGTGAAATTGCGGATGTTACACATTCTTTAACTTCTGAGCAAGTGTCGGCGATTGAAACCATTCAAAACACCAATAAAACGGTCTCTTTACTTCATGGCGTGACTGGTTCTGGTAAAACCGAAGTCTTTTTGCGATTGGCAGAAAATGTATTGTCGACTGGAAAACAAGTTCTATTTCTTGTTCCTGAAATAGGTTTAACACCGATGATGATACAAAGAGTGCAGGCGCGCTTTAAACAAAAGATTGCGATTTATCATTCAGGATTGAATGCGCAAGAAAAGCTAGAACAATATAATTTAGTAAAAAATCATAAAGTCGATATCGTTGTAGGTACGCGGAGTGCTTGTTTTATGCCGTTTTCTTCTTTAGGCTTGATTTTAATGGATGAAGAACACGATTCTAGCTACAAACAAGATAATACACCACGCTATCATACGCGCGATATTGTCTTATTTCGTGCGGCCTATCATAAGTGTAAAGTCGTATTGGCAAGTGCGACACCTTCTTTAGAATCGTACGCAAGAGCTTATAAGAACGTCTATGAATTGATTGAACTTAAAAATCGCATTCATGAAATGCCGGAAATTTGTTTGATAGATATGAAAAAGGAAAGGATCACAAACGGCTTATCTGAAACATTGCTTCAAGCTATTCATGAGCGTCTTTCTAAAAATGAACAAGTGATCTTGCTTTTAAATCGAAGAGGCTATTTACCCATTGTTCGCTGTAGTGATTGTGGTCATGTACGCATATGTCCAGATTGTGGTGTGGCTTTAACCTACCACAAAAATCAAAATGCCTTGGTATGTCATTGTTGTGGAAGACAATTTCCATTTATGGAAGAATGTCCAAGCTGTCATTCTAAGAACTATTTTAAAGCCGGTATGGGAACTGAGCGTTTGGAAGAACAGATTCTAGAAATCTTTAAGAATCATCATGTCGTTCGTATGGATGCAGATAGTACACGAAAAAAGAATGCTCATGAAAAGTTGTTAAGAGAATTTGAAGAGTCTGGAGATCTATTAATCGGTACGCAAATGGTGGCTAAAGGCTTGGATTTTGAAAGAGTGACTTTAGTTGGAATTTTAAATGCGGATGCCACGCTTTGTCGAAATGACTACAGGGCTAGTGAGACAGCGTATGAAATGTTAGAACAGGCGAGTGGAAGAAGTGGTCGTGGAAGGCTAAAAGGACAAGTTATGATTCAAACATTTGATTCGGATCATTTTGTGATGCGATGTGTTCAAATGCATGATTATAAGATGTTTTTTAATCAAGAAATGCGCTATCGCCATTTAGGGATGTATCCACCCTATGTGTATTTATGTACCTTAGTATTTACACATTTTGATTTGCAGGAAGCCTATAAAATGGCGCGTGTTGCGAAATCGTATTTTACTTCTTTACGCGTATTGGGTCCGATTGAAATTCGTATGCAACAAAAGAAGCATCGTGTGCGCTTGATTCTAAAATCAAAGGACGATCAATTATTACACAAAATTGTGCGAAATTATTTGGATGAAACAAAATATGTTGTGGATGTGAATATGCATCCAATTATGATGGAGGAATAGAATGAGAAAATGGATATGGAAAGCCTTAGATGAAGTTGTGAATAAAAAAGTCTATTCCAATTTATATTTAAGAAATCATTTACAGGAAGTGGATGAAAAAGATCGTGCATTGGCTACACGCATTTTTTATGGAACCATTCAAAATTATCGTTATTGTAAAGAATGCTGGTCAAAGTATGTGAAGAATAAATTACACCCTAAAATGGATGTGTTATTGACAATGAGTACATATCAGTTGTTGTTTTTGGATAAAGTCCCAAGCTATGCGATTGTCAATGATGCGGTCAATATTGCCAAAAAGATCAATGTGAAATATGCGGGTTTGACAAATGCTGTATTGCATAAGGTCAAACCGATTGAAACGGACAATGTAGCCTTAAAGTATTCATTGCCCGATTGGCTTTATAAGATGTGGGCTTCTCAATATGGACAAGAAAAAGCTTTGATGATGGCAAGGGCAAGTGTAAATATATTACCCATGTATGTTCGTCGAAATACATTAATGACTAGTGAAGCTGATTTTGATTTTGATACGTTTGTTTGTGTTCAAGATCCATTATATATTTATACAGGTAATGATTATTTTCATCATGACTACTATCAAAAAGGTTATATGAGTGCCCAAGATGAGGGGAGTTTTGCGATTGCAAAATTTGTTGATCCTAAGGAAAATGAAAGAATTCTAGACTGTTGTGCAGCTCCAGGAACAAAGACTATGGCCATGGCCGAAAGGATGCATAATCAAGGTCATATTGATTCGTATGATTTGCATGCACATCGTAAAGAATTGATTGATAGTGATGCCAAACGCTTAGGCATTGATATTGTACATGCAGGTGTACAAGATGCGACAACATTTAAAAGTTCTGTGTTATATGATCGTATCTTATGTGATGTTCCATGTTCAGGCTATGGCGTATTATCTAGAAAACCAGATATTAAATTACACATGGTTCCTGAAGATATGGATTCGTTGATTCCGTTGCAGTATTCTATTCTGAATAATGTATGTCAATATGTAAAGGTGGGGGGAGTCTTAGTCTATTCCACTTGTACGATGAATAAAAAAGAGAATGAAAAACAAATTGAGAAATTTTTGAGTGCGCACGAAGAGTTTTGTCTTGTGGATGAAAAAACCATTTTTAGTGATACAAGACAAGATGGCTTCTATATGGCAAAACTAGTGCGTAAATGATATAATGAACGGTAGAAATTGAGGTGCTATTTTGGAAAGTTTATACAATTTAAATTATGATCAAATGTGCGAATATGCCCTAGATCACGGCTGGAAATCGTATCGTGGACATCAGATCTTTCAATGGTTGTATCGCAATCGTGTATTTGACATTGATGAAATGAGCAATGTATCAAAGGAAACAAGAGAAATCTTAAAGAAAGATTTTATTGTGAATCCTTTAGAGTTAATAAAAAAACAAGTTTCACATGATGGAACAACAAAATTCTTGTTTAAAACAAGTGATGGTGCACTACTTGAAAGTGTTATGATGGTCTTTGACTATGGTCGAAGTGTTTGTGTTTCCAGTCAGGTTGGCTGCAACATGGGCTGTGCATTTTGTGCGAGTGGCTTGACAAAGAAAAAAAGAGATCTAACAAGCGGTGAAATGGTTGCCCAGGTTATGTATGTTCAAAAAGAATTGGATAAAGATAACTTGCGCCTTTCACATATTGTTGTCATGGGTACAGGAGAACCTTTTGATAACTATGATAATGTCATGAATTTTTTGGCAACAGTAAACCATGATCGTGGTTTAGGTATTGGTTCTAGACATATTACGATTTCAACTTGTGGCATTGTTCCAAGAATCTACGATTTTGCCAATGAACATACACAATACAATTTAGCCATTAGTTTACATGCGCCAAATGATGAATTGCGTGATAAATTAATGCCAGTTAACCATGCATATCCATTAAAAGAGTTGATGGAAGCTGTTAAGTATTATGGTCAGGAAAACAATCGTCGTTTGACTTTTGAATATATTTTATTAAATGGTGTTAATGATCGTCCTGAACATGCCAAACAATTATCAAAGCTTCTTCATGGAATGAATGCATATGTCAATTTAATTCCATACAATGCGGTAGATGAAAAGGGCTTTAAATCGGTAAGCCACGACGAAGCTATGGTTTTTTATGATTTGTTGATGAAGAATCATGTTCGTTGCACGATTCGAAAAGAACATGGTAACGATATCGATGCGGCTTGTGGACAATTAAGAATCAAAGAAATTAAAAAGGAAGGAATTTAGGCGGATGAAAGTTTTTGCGAATACAGATGTAGGTCTTGTAAGACAATTAAATGAAGATGATTATTGCATCGCTCATAATGCCAATGATGAATGGATGGCCATTGTCTGTGATGGTATTGGTGGTGCAAAAGCAGGAGAAGTGGCGAGTCATACAGCGGTAATGACTATGTATGAAGCATTTATGAAGTCTCCTGTATTTGAAAAAGATCGTCAAGTTGACAACTGGATTCGTGAAAATTTAAATCAGGCGAATGATTTCATTTATTCAAAAAGCTTAAAGAATTTCAATGAAAGAGGTATGGGGACTACGGCAGTGGGTGTCATCAAAGCTCATATTGGGACGTTTATTTTTAATGTGGGAGACTCAAGGATCTATGCGGATTATAATAATGAACTGATTCAAATGAGTGAAGATCATAGTGTCATTGCCCAATTATTAAAAGAGGGTAAGATCACTTTAGATGAAGCAAAGTCTCATCCACAAAAAAATACATTAACAAATGCCTTAGGCGTATGGCATGTTTTCCGTATTGATATCAATAAGATTGAAAATACATATAAATATTTGTTGGTTTCAAGTGATGGATTACATGGATATGTTGAAAAGAAAGTGATTTCGGATATTGTACATGACTCGAGTCTTTCTTTACAGGAAAAAACGGAAACATTGATTGCCAGAGCTAATCAATCAGGTGGTTATGATAACTGCACAGTTATCTTAATGGAGAATGATGGAGAATAATAACTATGATGATGGAACAAATAGCGAACCGCTATGAGATCTTGTCTTTGATTGGTCAGGGTGGAATGGCGGATGTCTATAAGGCAAAGGATACGATATTAAATCGTATTGTGGCAATCAAAGTTCTGCGTGATAAATTAAGTGGGGATGCGATGGCATTAGTGCGCTTTCAGCGTGAGGCAAGTGCAGCGAGTCGTTTATCACATCCAAATGTTGTAGATATATATGATGTTGGTGAATATGAAGGTATGCACTATATTGTCATGGAATATATTCGTGGTCGAACTTTAAAAGATTTGATAGCACAGCGCGGAGCTTTAGGTGTGGATGAGGCCATTGCCATTATGAAACAATTGATCAGTGCAATTGATCACGCGCACGATCATAATATTATTCATCGTGATATCAAACCGCAAAATGTGTTGGTAAAAGACGATGGAACGATTAAAATTACAGATTTTGGGATTGCGGTAGCCCATGGTTCTGTACAGCTAACGTTTAATAATACGGTTATGGGTTCAGCCCATTATTTAGCGCCAGAAACAACACAGGGTAAAGAACCAAATGCACAAGTGGATATCTATTCATTGGGTATTGTATTCTATGAATTGTTAACGGGGCACGTTCCTTTTACAGGAAAGACACCGACAGAGATTGCGATCAAGCATTTGCGTAAGCCAATGCCTTATGTGCGTGATTTCAATCCGGATATTCCACAGTCTGTTGAAAATATCATTTTAAAGGCGACCGCAAAAAATTTAGATGACCGTTATGTATCTTGTAAAGAAATGCTTTATGATTTAATGCATTGCATGGATATAGAATATCGTGATATGAAGCGTATCAAGGTGGATGCAAGTTCGAATAAAGAATTGATGAAATATGATAATGGGCATATTGATTTTGAAGATGAAGAGTCTGAAAAAGAAGAAAAGAAAAAACCAAATTGGATTCCAGCTGTCATGATTAGTGCTGCTGTTGTGATTTCTATTGTTGTACTTGTACTCATTGCCAGCATTACAGGCATAATTAAGATTAGTGGCTTTCTGGGCTATCAAACAATGCCGAATGTAGTGGATTTGACACCAGATGAGGCCATTGATGTGTTGCAGAATGCGCATTTTAACACTTCAAGAGTAACGTATGTTTATAAGGCGAATGATAAGTATGAAAAGGGAAAAGTCATTAAATCTTCTTATAAAGAGGGTGAAGTGATTTTAAATGATGCGAAAATTGTTTTAACCGTTTCTAAAGGATCTACCTATTTAGTACCAGACTTTACAGATGGCTCGTATTCGCAGGCTGCTTATGAATTAGCAAAGAATTGTCCAAATGTGCAGATTGAAGTTGAACATGAAGGCTCAAAAGATATGGATCCAGGTATTGTTTTACAACAAAAGGGTTTAACGCCAGGAAAACGTATTGATCCAGACAGTAAGGAAACTATTACTTTTGTGGTAAGTACCTATCCTTCGATTGTGATTCCTTCGGACTTGATTGGTCAAGATGTATTGGATGCCAAAGATGAATTGAATGATTTAGGAATTGCGGTTGTCTTAAGTCATATTGAAAATGGGCAGGGCAGCAATAAGGTCATAAGTGTATCGCCAGATGTTGGAACTGAATATATACAGGAAGGAACAAACAGTGTTGTGACACTGTATTATGATTAATATGCAGAAAGGAAGAATTATAAAAATAATTTCGAATCAATATACGATTCAAAATGAAAAAGAAGAAATCATTGCCAAACCAAGAGGTAAAATGCGCCAGCATGAAGCGCCAGTCGTCGGGGATTTTGTCGAATATGAAAAGATTGAGGATTCATATCGTATTCATAAAGTTCTTTCACGAACAAATCGTCTTTTAAGACCGGCCATAGCCAATGTAGATCAAGCTTTGATTGTCACGAGTTTAAAAGATCCGGACTATTCTTGCCACTTATTAAACCGTTTGATCTTCTTAGTAGGCTTAGCAGGTGTCAAACCGGTGATTTGTGTGACCAAACTTGATTTATTGGATCGTCCCGAAGTAATTTTGGCGGATCTTGAAAAATATAAAAAGGCGGGATATGATGTGGTTTTCTCAAATCCTGGTAGTGATGACAAAGAATTACAGGAAATCTTAAATGGAAAAGTGTCTGTTTTATGTGGTCAGTCGGGTGCGGGTAAAAGTTCTTTATTGAACCGTCTAAATCCTGATTTTGAATTACAGACACAAGCCATCTCTAAAGCTTTGGGTCGTGGTAAACATACTACACGCTATTGCCAGTTACACCATGTGTGTGATGGCTTGGTGGCGGATACGCCTGGATTTTCAAGCTTAGATTTTACAAGATTAGATACTTCGCATTTAGATGCGTGTATTCTTGATTTTAAACCATACATTCATACTTGTCGGTTTAAAGATTGCAGGCACTTGAATGAGCCGGATTGTAAGATCAAAGAGGCTGTTGAAAATGGAGAAATCAATCCATCTGTTTATGAGGATTATAAAAATATTATGGAAGAAAGAGGTAAAAAACTATGAATTCAATTGTGATTGCACCTTCAATTTTATCTTTGGATTATGCCAATGTGAGTGCACAATTAGAAATTTTAAAAGAATCTAAAGCAGAGTGGTTACACTTTGATGTGATGGACGGTCATTTCGTACCGAATTTAACGTTTGGACCTGATATTTTAAGAGGCTTTAAAAAGGCTTGTCCATTATTTATGGATGTGCATTTAATGGTAGAAGACCCAGAAACATACGCACCTATCTTTATTAAAAATGGTGCGGATCTAGTAACTTTCCATACAGAAGCTTTGAATAATGATTTGACTCGTATTCAGAAGTTATTGGATGAAATTCATGGTTTGGGTGCGAAAGGTGGTATTGTTGTAAAACCAAATACGGCCATTGAACCTTTTGAAAATGTACTCAAATCTTGTGATCTTGTCTTAATTATGAGTGTTGAGCCTGGTTTTGGTGGCCAGAAATTTATGGCCGACATGCTTAAAAAAGTAGAGTGGTTAAAAGAAAAGCGTGAAGCATTGAACCTTTCATATCGTATTGAAATTGATGGTGGTATCAACCAGGATACGTTTAGATTGGCATTAAATGCAGGGTGCGACACATTGGTTGCGGGAAGCTACGTATTTAAAAATGACATTGCTAAAACAATTGAAGGTATGCTTGAATAAATGACTTGTGCGGTTTTAATTACACCACTCGTTGATGTTGTGCCAAAAATTGAAAATTGTGATTATATAGGTGTTGATGCTGGTGCATTAAAAATTATAGATCAGGGTTTTCCAATTAAAATGGCAGTGGGAGACTTTGATTCTTTAAGTGAAGAGGATTTTAAACGAATCACGTGTCCAATTGAAAGACATCCCATTATGAAGGATGAAACGGATTCAGAGCTTGCGATTCGTTTATGTAAAGATTATGATACGATCTATTTATATGGGGGCATGCAAGGAAGAATCGATCATACGATTGCGAATATTCGCTTGGCGATGTATCGTTTTCAAAATGTAGTGTTAATCGATGAGCACCAAAGAATATCTGTTATGAATGTAGGCGTTCATGAAATTGATGATTCGTATCATCATATTTCATTTTATCCTATTCAAGAGGGTGTGCTTTCTTTATCGGGATTTTTATATCCATTAGATAAAAGACGGATTCATATCGAAGAAATATATACGACAAGTAATTCTTTAACAGGGAAAAAGGGAATCGTTCGTGTGGATGAAGGTAGCTTTTTATGTGTACAATCCAACTGGAGGTAGTCTATGTTCTATGATGTAGCTATGAACTTTGTGATTGGAACCATATTAATGGTTGCGGGAGCCATCATGATATGGATTCCCAATCGTATTTTTACAGGGATCTTAATCGCATCTATTGTATTTTTATGTGTCAATGGCGTAGTTTTAATTATTCGCTTTGTAAAGAATAAAATGAATAAAGATTTTTTCTTTTCCATATTATCCTTTGTGTTTATGTTTTTCTTAATGAACTTTCGGTATCTTCCACAATGGATCTTGAGAGTAAACTTTGGCGGATATTGTATTCTTTGTGGATTTGCCTGTTTTGTTCAGCTTGTGATTAATCAAATCAATCATATTAAAAGAAACTTCTTTAACTTTGTGTTTAGCTTTATTTACATTTTTTTTGGCTTTTATTTGTTATTGAATCCAGACTTTCATACAGATCTTTTAATGCGTGCTTTTGGCATTTACTTTATGATCTTAGGTATGCGTTATTTTGGGGATGGATATGAAGGAATCAATCCTTTAACGAAATATAAATGGAAACGAAAAGTAAGAATCACACTTCCGGCTTTTCTTTGTGCTTTCGTTCCAGATGCGGCTTTGACAAGTGTCAACCGGTATTTAGAGGAGGGTAAGCCTGAAGATTTAAATACGTATAAGAAGGATGAGGTTGTTCGCTTAAAGGTGATTGTCCATGTCGGGCCCAAGGGCTTTCAAAAGGTTGGTCACATCTGTTTTGCGTATGATGATATTGTCTATAGTTATGGAAATTATGATAGTGACTCCTTTCATTTAAATCAAACGATTGGGGATGGCATTTTCTTTACGGTGCCACTCGAAAAATACATTCCGAATATGATTTCGGCAGAGAATAATTCCATTTTTGAATATGGTGTTTATACAACATCGAAACAGAATGCATTGATTGAAAAAGAGATTGAAAAAATTCGTCAGAATGGCTATCGTTGGTATACAAAGATTGAAAAAGAAGATGGATATGATCGTTTTAGTGAATATGAAATGGATTATCCAAGTCGCCTACATTATCGTACGGGAGCAAAGTTATATAAGGTCAAGAGTGGTAAATTTCATATTTACTGGGCTTTAGGTGATAATTGTGCATCTTTTACCGATTTGGTTTTGGGAACGTTAGGTGCGGATGTATTGAGTATACGCGGTATTATTAGTCCAGGAACGTATTTGGATTGGCTTCAAAAAGAGTATTTGAAAAAGAACAGTCCAGTTGTATTTAGGTGTATATATAAGAAATGGGAAAGCGAGTGATGAATGGATATTTTTATAATGCAATCTAAGAACATTCATAACTTTAGTCATGAGATGAATTAGATATACATATGTTCGATAAATAATTTAAAAATAAATGATAAATATAGTACTTTAATCATATACATATGTTATAATATAGATGAGGTAAAAACATATGGAAGTTGTTAAAGGAAGAGGCTATGTCTATTCTATACAGTATCATATTGTATGGTGTGTAAAGTATCGTCGTGATGTCTTGAATGGACAGGTCGCAATAAAATTAAAAGAGCTGCTGACCCAGATTTCAAAGGATAATGGTTTTCAAATTCTAGAAATGACTATAGAGGAAGATCATATCCGTATGCTGATCAATTGTACGCCGCAGCATTACATTCCAAATATTATAAAAGCTATGAAGGGTGTATCGGCCAGACTCTTGATGAAAGAGTTTG
>ERZ857840.433-NODE-433-length-63278-cov-4.560081_pt1 | contig 63278 bp, 49 predicted proteins | sample MGYA00519760_ERZ857840 | MGnify/ENA primary metagenome ERZ857840 (study PRJEB31778, sample SAMEA3449371) | human gut metagenome | biome: human gut; feature: human-associated habitat; material: faeces | place: United Kingdom | collected 2010/2012 ... | reverse complement strand
TTTTATATAAAGCTGTTATTTTTTTAGCATTGAGTTCAGCAAAAAATAAGGCGCGGAATGCCGCGCCTTATTTGCGCCGGATAATCCGGCTATTTTTTATGGGCAGTATTAGAAAATGTAGCCTACGCCGCCGCCAGTCCATACAAAATTATCCGGGCCCATATTTACGTTGTCCGGGCCGATTTTTCCGTCGTTGTTGCATGCCCAGCCGACCCCTACAAAAAATCTCCAAGATTTTCTCTCGTAAACAAGGTTGCTCTCGGCCTGTATGTACCCATAGGAATTGCGCCAGTAGTTTCCGTTTGACAGCCGCGCTTCCCCCGAAAATCTGTTGGCGTGGACATACCCGAATATTATCTGGGACTGAATTGAAAGCCCTTTTATTGCTGTAAGCTCTTCAAGGCTTATAACAGGGTTGAATCCGCCTTGGAATTTTAGCGAATCGTACGTCGGGTCGTAGCCTACATATACGAACGGGCAAAGGAAGATTTTGTCTGATGTAAATCCGGCGTAGATATCGCCGCGCCAATTTTCGCCTCCAATACCCACAAGGCCGGGTCCGGCAACTTTTTTTGTCGTGTAGATTATATTTCCGCCGAGGTCTAAATCGACATATTTTGTAAGGTTGTACTTCCAGCCTCCGAAGAATACAGCTTGTTGGGCGTATTTAGAGTCCACGGGAGCGGAATAATACAAATCCATATACCCGTCGCCGCCAAAGAAAGCTCCCCTGTCGGTGAGCGACGCGACCGGCGTAAACTCTCCGACTCTCCGGCCCTCCATGACGGACGCAGAATAAGCCTCTATTTGAAATACTGTACGGCGCGGCTGGTTGGCTCCGATTATCTCGTCGCCGTCAAAAGTCGTAAATACATTCCAGGTGTGCGGATTTATGTCGTAAAATTCCGCGGACTCCGGAAGCGGTTTTATTCCATATTTAGGAGATTCGCCGAAAGCCGTAATTCGCGCCTGCAATGTTGCAGCCGAGATTATTCCGGCAAAAAAAAGTAAAGAAATTTTTTTCATTTGCCTTAGACGATATTTTTTTATCTGCGCCAATGGAAGCATATTTTTTATAAAAAAGCCGTTTAAAGGCGTTAAAAAAGAATTGCGCGCGGGCAAGCTTTTTGAAAAATTATCGGGATATGATTCGCAGAGTATTTGTTGAAGACAAGAACGGACATTGCGCGGGTGCGCTACTAAACGATTTGAAGGGCAATTTAAACCTGAAAAAGCTCGAATCGGTAAGGGTGTTGCAGCGCTACGATATCGAGGGGCTCGACGACGAAGTTTACGGGCGCGTAAAAAACCTAATTTTCTGCGAGGCGCCTGTTGAAAATTTATACGAGACCGAATTCCCGATGGACTCCGCAGAGACAGCGTTCGCCATAGAATATCTGCCGGGACAATTCGACCAACGCGCAGACTCCGCCGAGCAATGCGTGCAGATAGTTGCCTTTAAGCGCCCGAAAGTAGCATGCGCGCGGGTATACGTGTTAAAGGGTGCGCTTTCGGAATCCGAAATATCGGCGGTTAAAAACTATTTAATAAACTCGGTCGACAGCCGCGAAGCCGACATGAAAATGCCTGAATCGCTCGAGCGCAAAACGAACCCGGCGCGCGACGTCCAAAAAATAGACGGCTTTATATCTATGCAGCCCGCGCAGATAGCGGAGCTGCACAAAAAAATGTCGCTTGCGATGTCGGTCGACGACCTTGAATTTTGCCGAAAATATTTTGCTGAAACAGAACGCCGCGACCCCACCATTACGGAAATAAGGGTTCTCGACACTTATTGGAGCGACCATTGCCGCCACACGACTTTCCTGACGCGCCTTGAAAGCGTCAAAATTGACGAAGGAATGTACGCGGGGGCTATGGAAAAATCTTGGAAATCGTATCTAAAATCGCGCGAGATTCTAGGTCTAGATAAAAAAGGCAAGCCGATATGCCTAATGGACGTCGCGCTAATCGGAATGCGGCGCCTTCGTGCGGACGGGAAGCTCGACGATCTCGAAGTCAGCGAGGAAATAAACGCGGCGAGCATAGTGGTGAATGTGGATATAGACGGCAGGCCCGAGGAATGGCTTGTAATGTTTAAAAACGAAACCCATAACCACCCGACAGAAATTGAGCCCTTTGGCGGCGCGGCGACATGCCTTGGGGGCGCAATCCGCGATCCTCTTTCCGGGCGCAGCTATGTCTACCAGGCTATGCGCGTTACTGGCGCGGGAGATCCGCGGACGCCGTTCTCTGAGACTTTGCCCGGAAAGCTTCCTCAGAAGAAAATCGTAATCGGCGCTGCCAACGGTTACAGCAGCTACGGAAACCAAATCGGGCTTGCGACAGGGCAGGTGACAGAAATTTACAATCCCGGGTACATCGCAAAGCGCATGGAAATTGGCGCGGTTGTCGCGGCTGCTCCGCGCGATATGGTTGTCAGGGGAACCCCGGAAAAGGGCGATGTAATACTTCTCGTGGGAGGCCGGACAGGCAGAGACGGAATCGGCGGCGCGACCGGCTCTTCAAAGGACCATACTGAACATGCACTCGAAAATTCCGCGGAAGTTCAAAAGGGCGACGCCCCCATGGAAAGAAAATTGCAGCGCCTCTTCCGAAATCCGGCGGCAAGCAGACTGATAAAGCGCTGCAACGACTTCGGCGCTGGCGGAGTTTCTGTCGCGATAGGGGAGCTCGCGCCGTCGCTTGAAATAAACCTCGACGCCGTTCCTAAAAAATATGCGGGTCTCGACGGAACTGAACTTGCTATTTCGGAATCGCAAGAGCGAATGGCGGTGGTGGTTTCGAGCTCCGATGTCAGAGCATACAAAAAATATGCGGAAGAGGAAAATCTCGAATGCACGGAAGTTGCGGTAGTCACCGATACCGGAAGGCTCGTTATGAAATGGAGGGGCGGGGACATTGTAAATTTGTCACGCGCATTCTTAGATACAAACGGCGTGACGGCGACAGCTTCCGCAGAAATAGTATCCCCTTCGGATAACTCTCCGCTTGCGGCTCCGTCAAACCGAGCCTCGGGAGACGCCGAGTCTTGGAAAGAAGCTCTTTCAAATTTAAACAGCTGCTGCCAGCGCGGGCTTGTCGAGAGGTTTGACTCTTCAATTGGAGCATCCGCAGTGCTGCATCCGTATGGCGGAAAAAACCTCGCGACTCCGCCCAACGCAATGTGCTCAAAAATACCGCTTTTGAAGGGCGACACAAAAACCGGAACTCTCTTTGCATTCGGTTTCAATCCGGATATTTCTATTTGGAGCCCTTACCACGGGGCTATGTATGCAGTGCTTGAATCCTTCGCAAAAATCGCGGCGTCCGGCGGAGATGTCACCCGCATAAGGCTGACATTCCAAGAGTATTTTGAGAAACTCCGCAAGGATCCCAAGCGCTGGGGCAAGCCACTCGCGGCACTGCTTGGCGCATACGAGGCGCAGATGGGGCTCGGCGCGGCCGCCATTGGCGGTAAAGACTCGATGTCGGGCTCCTTCAACAATATTGACGTGCCGCCGACTCTCGTAAGCTTTGCGATAGTTCCGTGCAATGTGGAAAATGTGATTTCTCCGGAATTTAAAAAGGCGGGGTCAAGGGTTGCGATAATCGAAATAGACAGGGACGATTCCCTCGCGCCGGTATGGTCGGACGCGCTAAAAAAATACTCGGCCCTATTCGGCGCAATAAAGAAAGGTGAAATTCTCTCGGCGCAGGTAGTAGGGGTGGGCGGCATCGCGGCGGCTGTCTCAAAAATGTGTTTCGGCAACTCCATAGGATTTTCGCTCGATAAAAACTACGGCGGCGATATTTTCGCGCTGAATGAGGGCGCGATAGTTGTAGAGCTGGCCGACAGCGCACAGGCTTCGGAAATCTTTGCAAAGCTTGTCGGGGAAACGGTCGATAGCGGCAAGATTTTCGCTGGAGGAAGCTCCATTGAATTGTCGGAGCTTTACAGCGCGTGGACAAAGCCGCTTGAGGGCGTTTTTGCGACCCTCGCGGAGCCATCGCAGAAAGGGGAACTGCTGAAACCCTCTTACAAATTGCGCGCCCCGAATCTCGCGCGCTCAAAGGTTGCCCGCCCCAAAGTTTTCATACCGGTATTTCCGGGGACAAACTGCGAGTACGATACTGCGCGCGCATTTGAATCAGCGGGGGCAATTGCCGACACTTTCGTTTTCAATAATCTTTCGGACGAAAAAGTTGCCGAGTCGATAGCGGAGATGAAACGGCGCATTGACGCTGCCCAAATTCTTATGATTCCAGGCGGATTCAGTGCGGGCGACGAGCCGGCGGGTTCGGGAAAATTCATAGCGGCAGTGTTTAGAAACCCGGCGCTTGCGGATGCGGTGATGTCGCTTCTCAAAGACCGCAAGGGCTTGGTTTTAGGCATATGCAACGGCTTCCAGGCGCTTATAAAATTGGGTCTTGTGCCGTTTGGCGAAGTTAGGGAGCTTGGTCCCGATAGCCCGACTCTCACGTACAACAATATTTCCCGCCACGTATCAACCTACGTCAGGACAAGGGTCGCGAGCGTACTTTCGCCATGGCTTTCGCAGTGCGAAGTCGGTGACGAGCACGCAATACCTGTTTCCCACGGCGAGGGCAAATTCATTGCCCCCGAGAGCGTCATTCAAAAACTTGCAGCTAACGGGCAAATTGCGACGCAGTACGTCGATGCCAAAGGCGAGCCGTGCTCTTGCATACCGTTTAATCCCAACGGCTCGCTGCATGCAATTGAGGGCATTACAAGCCCGGACGGCCTTGTTTTCGGCAAAATGGGGCATAGCGAGAGGTTTGGAACCAATGTAGGAAAAAATATTGCCGGGAATAAAATACAGCCGATATTCTCGTCGGGAGTTTCCTATTTTAGATAATAGCTTTAATGCTTAAAAATTGCGCGGGAAACGCTCCCGCGCTTTTTTTGTACCGTTGCGTCTGCATTGGAGACGCACTTATCAAACCTTAAAAGAGTTGTAGCTCTGGATAAAAGTATGGCGCAATTAGTGTCAATCAGCCAAAGAAGGCATAAAAAAAGCCGCTTAAAAGCGGCTTTAAATTTTTTATCAATAAAAACTATTCTGCAGCGAGCACTGAAACTTTCCTGTGCGCTCCGTCCCACTTTACGGTTCCGTCAACGAGGGCAAAGAGGGTGTAATCTCTTCCCATTCCGACGTTCTTTCCGGGGTGGATTTTCGTGCCGCACTGGCGGAGTATTATATTGCCGGCCAAAACGTATTCGTCGCCGTATTTTTTGACGCCGCGACGCTGCGCGTTGGAATCGCGCCCGTTTCTTGAAGTACCCTGTCCTTTTTTATGTGCCATGTGGTGGATCCTTTCTTATTACGCCTTTATGGATTCGACTTTTATGACGGAAAGCTCCTGGCGATGCCCGCGCTTGCGTTCATAGCGCTTCCTGCGGTGCTTTTTGATTATTACCACTTTCTTCCCGCGCTTGTTTTCGAGAATCTTGGCCGAAACGCTCGCGCCGTCCACATACGGAGCTCCAAATTTGGCGGCTTCTCCGTCACCGACCATAAGCACTTCCTTGATTTCAACTGTGTCTCCGGCGTTCGTACCCGCAAAGCGGTTTACGAAAAGAATGTCGCCTTCTTTTACGGTCAGCTGTTTCCCTTGAATTTTGATTGTAGCTTTCATTGTGTTTAAATTGTCAAAAAGCGAACAAATAAACGCTTATTTTATTAGCTTGCAAGTTTATTTTTAGGTATCTTCCTAAAAAAGTAATTTTGTGATTTATTCCATAAAAAATTTTTTATGCAAGCTCTTTATTGATTTTTTTCAAATTTCGTGGCAAATATTTTTGCAAAAAATGTATTTAATATCGGAAGAGTTGGTTTTGGCGATGCTTTCGGATTCTGGATTTAGCGTCCTCGACTCCGACGATGATTCGCTGTCGAAGTCGTACGCTGCAGCGGCTGCAGCCGATATTCTGCTAAGTGGCGCCGCAAAATCCAACGGGGTATGTATATCGCCGTGCGGTGGAGCCTCGCCGCAGGCTTTGCCCGAAAAATTCGCGTCTTTCATTGAAAAAGATTCTACCGTTCCCGGCGCCCTCCGCCTTCTTGAAAAAAATGCAGGCGCGATAGAATCCCTTTGCATAAAAAGCCTCTTGGAAAAAAAATCCATAAAATTGGCGAAGACATTTGTTTTTTGGGGAAGGGAAGTCCTAAAAGCTGTTGACAAAGACGCACCAAAGGAGCTTAGGCAAAAAATATGCCTGGCGCTCGCCTCAACTCCGGACAAATGCCCGGATAGGATTGCCGGCGCGATATGGGCGCTCTCGCGGGGGAATCTCGCAAGGGTAGCGTTATCGCGGGGGCAGCTAAAAAAATATCGCTTGGCTTTTTCGGAAATTGCCGCGAATTTTGAAAAAAATTTTTTAATCGCAGGCAATGCCGCGCCTCCGCTTTCAGATTAGTTTTTTTTAGCCTCTTTTAGTAAACTTGATTGGCGGCCAACCAAAAACGACGCGGCGGCCGTTTTTTTTCGCCGCCATGCCGATCTTATTCCGCCAAATACAAGTCTGCGCAAAATGCGACTTTTTTTCTTTTTTTTTGAAAGCAAAGTCTTTTTATGCAACTGCTTCAGCATAGGCATAGACGATGCGCGCGCACTTTTTATACCCCGCAATTAAAAGCAGGGGGGCAGGCGCGTTTGCGCGGCTTAATAATTCTGATAAACATCTATAAGATACCGGGCGCAATGAGCAGAAATTGCGGAGATTTTATACTCTTGGGAAATTTTTTTAACGTTTTTTACAAAAAAAATTTTCCACACTCTGTAATTTTTTATTTCAAAAAAGCGTTTTTAAGTTTTCAGCTTTATTAGCGGATTTCGGCTATTCCGAATTCTTTTGTATGGAAATTTTTTTATCAGGAATCTTTTTGGGGATAATTTTCAAAAAGACATAAAACGGGCGCTAAACGCGAATAAAAAAATATCAGCGCTTAAATTCCAAAATGCCTATTGCGGAGGAGTCGGGCGCAATGCCAATGCCCGTTTTGCCGGTAAAATAATTAGATTTCAGTTTAACGTCGCGGGCGGCGGAATGGCTTCTGTTATCTTTCACAAAGCGGGTAGGGGCGTGCCACTGGAATGCAGCGCAAATAAGAAGCATTGCGGCTGATGCGAGCACGGCTGTTGCGGCCCATTCGGCATGCGCGTTGAAATCGCTTTTTTTCTTCACAGGGTTTAGTGGATTTGGAATACCGTCCAATTTTTGAAGCGAGGGTTCGCGCCCGTATATTTTGCATGTCGCGGCGTAGATTTTACATTCACGATAAAATATCCGAGCCATTTCGCGGTCTTGCATTATGCATTTTGAAAGCGCGGTTTTTTCTTCGGGCGTAGCTTCGTTGTCTAGATATGCCGAAACAAGCTCTTCAAACTTCTCCTTGGAAATCTTCACAATGAAAATCTCGCAAAGTTAACTTCTCTTTTCAAGCTCGATTCTCAAAAATTCCCTCGCGCGCGATAGCCTGCTTTTGACTGTTCCTACGCTTATGCAGAGGCGCTCGGATATTTCTTCATAGCTTAAATCTTCTGCCACCCTCAGCCTTATTACTTCGGAATATTTGGGGGGAAGTGCTGCCATCGCGGCAGGGATTCCTGTGATGAATTCGCTTGATTCCGCCTCCTCTGCGGGGGTGTCGTCCTCGCCCGGTATGATGTCGCGAAACCTAACGTCCTCATTTTCGGCGATTGGGGAGTCCAGCGACACAGGCTGCGAACGTTTCCGCCTCCACCAATACCAATGTTTGTTTCTGGCAAGGTTGGTTGCAATATGGTATAGCCAAGTTGATATGGAGCAGTCGCCCCTGAAATTGCAGATGCTTTTTCTTGCTCGCAAAAAAGTGTCTTGGGCGACTTCTTCGGCGTCTTGGCGGTTGCCGAGCAGCCCGTTTGCCCTGTTGTATATCTTTTCCCAATGCGACTGAACCAGCTCATTGAAGGCGCAATCGTCACCGCTTTTAAGTTTGCTTAATGTTTTATCGGGATTTCTGTGGGCGCCCGTTGCGGTATTCATATATAGCACCTTTCTATTGTTATATTCAATTTTTAGACATGAACTATTTTGTTATGTTCCATCTTTTCTTATTAGTAATTTTTTGTTTAGTTAATTAATGTATAATAACTATTTTATTTTTACATTGTACATATTTTTTAAAAAAATAAAAGAAAATAATTTTATTAAATAAATATAGAAAAATATTCTTGATAATTTTTTATGATTGCAGGGGGAAGGGCTAATTTTATAAAAAAAAGTTTGCACAAACGCCCGTTTTTACTTGAAATAAACAAAAGTGTAAATGAGTTATGTTTAGTTTTGGCAAGTCATCAAAAAATTTTCTGGCGCTGGTGGATTGCGCCGACGCTTCTTACAGTGTTGCATCAAAATTTCCCGCATTAATAGGCGGGCAAGAAGATTGCTCTTTAAAAATAGATGGGGCTGATTTTAAATTTGAAGTCTCGGCGGAAAAATCGGGCGGATTGACTGCAAAACTCCTTGAGCGTGGAACACTGCTTGTTAACGGCATTGAGCCTACGGACTCATTTGATGTCGACGCGGTGTGTACACTACAATTTGGAGAGCGCCTTTTCTATCTAATTTCCGATAAAGACGCTTTCGAGCGCGCCAAGCGCATGGACGTGTCAAAATGGCTCGTTTTCTATGCCGAAAACGGCAGGATTGAGGACGAAGTCCCGTTCGGAAGAATAAAATCTTCCGTATTAAACAGAGGCTTGGACGGAACGGGCATCGCCATCTGCCCTAAGGGTTTTGAAACGGGCTTCATGTTTTCAAGCGTCTTCAAAACGGGAAACGCGTCTGAGACCTTGTCTGTGCCGCTTTTGCCTGAATCCGCGCAAGCTGTGACTTGCCCGCTTTGCTGGCTGAAATTCGATGTCGGCGACGCAATGAGCATAGCCGTCCACGAAAGCCTGCGCGGCGACCCAATCCTTGGCAGCGATGAAATGTTGCGATTTCTCCCGACCTCATTTAACGAGGACGGAGTGCCGCTCGACCCCGCTGGAATGCCCGCGCCAGATGTCGCATGCCCGCACTGCCGCAGGCGCTTGCCCCCCGGATACCTCGAGCTCGACAACAGAATTTTCTCGATAGTTGGCGCGCCGAGCGCTGGAAAATCGTACTATTTGAGCGTCCTAATCAAAGAGCTTCAAGGTTCGCTTTACCGCAATTTCGGGATAACCTTAAAAGACTTGGACCCGTCTGGAAACGTCCTCCTAACCCAGATGAAAAACCGCCTATTCTCCGCAAAACGCCCGGAGGACGCAATTCTTGCGAAAACTGCCCTCGAAGGCGCAATGTACGAGCGCTATCCGAGATTCGGCAAAATGGTGGCTCTCCCCAAGCCGTTCACATATTCCCTATCGGAGGACGGCAAGCCCGAAACTTCGATTATTTTTTACGACAACGCAGGCGAACATTTTGAGCCTGGACTCGACATCGAAGAATCTCCGGGGGCTATGCATGTGGCGAGCTCCTCGGCGATATTCTTCCTATTCGACCCGGTCTCCAACCGCAATTTTAAGCGTCTAATCGGCCAGCATCCCGACCCTCAGCTAAATATTGGAGGGCGAATCGACCAGCAGGATACGATATTGTCCGAAATGGAAGTAAGAATTAAAAGGATTCTGTCGGTTGAACCCTCCAAGCGCATCGATACTCCCATCGCAATAATTTTGGGAAAATGCGATATCTGGCGCAATATCTTGAAGGAAAATCTCGAAAACCCAATAAAAGACGGGTATCTCGACCTATCCATAGTGGATTCAAACAGCGAAAAATTGCGGCGCTTTATGCTGTCGATTGACCCGTCCATTCCGTCGGGAGCGCAGACAATCTCTTCAAACGTAAGATTTTTTGCGCTTAGCGCGCTCGGGCATTCCCCCGAAATGCTTACACTCGGAGAGTGCGCCGGGAAAATCGCGCCCATACCGGAAAAACTCAATCCGATAGACGTGGATATCCCGACGATTTGGGCATTGTCGCAAACGACAAATTTGATACCAACGCGTTGAAATGGCATATCAACTGATATTTACAAGTTCGCCCGTTTCCCTAACAACGGGCAGAACAGGATTCTCGACTGTTGCGCGGACTTCGGAAATGCCGGAGAAGCTGGCGGCGGCTGTCGAGAGGTGTAGCGTATATGAGGCTGCGCGAGGGGTCGTATATTCGCACCGCATATTGTCGGTCGGCTCGCAGAAATGGCATTTGCTTTCTAAGATTAAAGACGCGGGGGTCGACTATACAAACCGCAACAATTTTCTCGCCCACCATTTGATTTTGTCGCCAGAGGAGGCTGTTCGGCTAAATTCCAATCCCGCTGAAATACTCCTATTTTGGGGAGGGTGGCTTGATTCTTGGAGCGGCGAACCGCGCTACATCGAGCCTCCAAAAGGCCTATCTGAAATCGGAGAAAAAGCGGAATTGCCGGCGCGGGAATGGGAAAAAATATTTTCCGATGCCGGGAAAGCCGCGCTGCTTGGGGCGTCTGCTGTAAAAATTAAGGCAGAGATTTCTTCGGCGGAAACGCTTTTGAGGCTTTATGCGGAAAGCTTGAGGCTATTTATAAATCCTGGACAGTCATGGGATATATCGTTTACTACGCATTTTAACGCGTCTGAAAACCCGCGCGATTTTATATGGCGCGCGGGCTGCGGGTCAGAATTTCAGGGCGAGATAGACGTCGAAAAACGGATTTGCCCGCCAGCACCGGACAACAGATCCGCCGAATATGCGCGCACCGGAATAATGAACAACCGCGAAAAATTCAATTTGAAAGTTTCGGGGCCGGACTTTGGAAAGCGCAAATTCAATGTGGTTGCCGATACCGACGAGGGCCAGCCTCTATTGGGGTGGAAAACTATTATTGCAATCTCCTGCGCAGTGGCTGTTCTTGCTGTTGTGGCTGTTTTCGCGTTTTTTGGGGATTCCGGCAGCGGGAAAAAAGACGCAGCGCGCGAAGTTCACGCGCTTGTGCCCATAAAAAAAGCGCCCGCGCTTGAAAAATCGGAAATGACGCTCTCGGAAACGCGCGACGCCGTAAGGCTTGAAATCGAAAACGGGAATTTTCAAAAAGCGCTATTGATTTGGGACGATTCCACACATTCAAAAAACGACCCGTCATACCGCAAAAAAATATTGAGCGACATAGGGCATAGGGCAGATTCCCTCATGGATTTTTCGGAAAAGGTCTTTTCTCTCGAATCAGCATCGCAGGAGGACTATTCCAAGGCAATTTCAAACGTTTTTACAGCGCGCAGGGCGTTGGATATTGCAGGCGTGCCGCGCATCGAAGAACGCATGAAAACATGGAAAACTTTAAACGACAAAATAAAAAAATAAATGACTCCGCAGCTTTTAATAGTTAAAATACAATCCATACTCGGAGGTTCCTCCACCGCCGGCGAACAACAAAAGAGAGCCATTGCGGCAGAATACTGCCGCATGTGCGCGGCCGCAAATGAGCAGCTTGAAAGAGTAGTCGCTCTAATACGTGCTGGCAGGGAATACCCGGCGCTTCAAGTCGCGGAATCGTGCGGGTTATTGGACTCCCTGAATGCGCTTGTATTCCCCGAGCTCCCGCAATGGCGCGATATTTGCGCGTCGGAAGATTATCCAGTGCCGCCGCCGTTCGACGAAGAGAGAATTGGGCTTGTGCAGTCGCTGTATTCAAAGGGGATTACGCAAACGCACCCGCTTTACAGGGACTTCCGCAGGGCAATGCGCTTGCGCGACTATCCAAAGGCTCTCTCTGTCATAAGAACCATTGTTAAAATAAACTCCTACGACGCAGAGGCCGCTCGCGAGTGCGAAAAACTCCGCAAAAAAGTTGCACAAAGCCTAATAGCGCCGCTCGATGCCGCTCTCAACGCAAACGACGACGAGAAAATCCTGTCTATCTGTGCCCAATTGGATCCCGACTCCGACGCCGTCATGAAAAGCTCCGTATGGGAGCGCGCGCAAAAAATAAGGAAATCACTAGAAGAAAAGCGCAACGCAAAAAAGAAGTCTGAAATATTAAAAAAACTCTCTTTAATAAATCCGTCAGAAGAGTGGGAGGAGACTATTTCACTTTTGTCGGAACTGAGCCTTTTCTTGAACGAGGATGATTTATCGGAAAGCGAAAGGCAGATAGTTGAAAAATGTCTTTCGGAATCCGAGAAAAAACATTCGGAGAAGCTTGCCGCTGAAAAGGCCGCGCGCGCCCGTAACCAGATATTGATAGAGCTTGAACACCCTTCGGGCGGATCTTCCTCCGCAAATCTCAAAAAACTTACCGCCCTGAAATCCGACGCCGCGGGCAAATTGGACGAAGAAACTTCAAAGCGCCTCGACGAGCGCATCCTGAAGCTCCGCAAGTCTGCGTTTAGATCGACAGTGGCGACTATCGTAATTTCCGCCGCAGTCTTGGGTATTGCCGCCGGAATATCGTACAAACTTTACACTTCTTGGAAGCAAAACCAGAGGCTTACAGCAGCAGATTCTTTTATTGCCTCCATAGAACAACTCGATTCGCCAACGTCAAAATTGGAGGCTGTCGAAAAATTCGGCATGGAAAATCCGGATCTTGCGGATTCGCCGAGATACTCTACGCGGCTTACTAAAATAATAGATTCCGCAAATGCCGAGGCCACGGAAAATGCAAGAATTGCCAAAGCATTGGACTCCCTCGAAAAAATCGACTTTAACACTGCAAAGTCTTCAGACTTTGACGACGCCGCCGCGGTTTCGGGAAGCCTATCTACTGATATTGCCGTCCTCGATTCCATAAAGCGCTCTGAATTTAAAGAGAGGCTTGATGCGTTTGTCAAAAAACTAAATTCCGCCACGCAGAGCAGGAAAATCGCGCTCGGCGACCGCACGCGGGAATTGCTTGAAGAGTATGAAAAAATTCTTGCGGACTACGAGGGTTTTGAGTCTGAACTGCCGGTTCTGGTTTCCCGCGAAGAAAAAGTATTAAAAGAGCTGCGCCCGATAATGTCGGATACATCAAAAAATTTCAGGCCGCACAATATAGATTCAGACAGATTTGAAGAAATAACCTCCAAAATATCCACTGCGCGCTCCAAATACGAAAAATTCGGCATATTGCGAGAGGCGTTGTTGTCTTCAAAAGATACTTACGATTACCTTGCGGCTCTCGATATGCTTGCGGTTGACGGAACCGTACCCGCGGAATTCTCGCGGAAACTGTCGCCAATCGCGGAGCTCAGACGAGAGATTAAAACAGGGCAGGCGGTGGAATTCGCCGATTTGGACGCAATAGCAAACCTTCCCGACGCCTTTTCGGCGCCAAAAGCGGTATTGCCCGAAAGCAAAACTCTGACGAGCCTGCATAGATATACAACTGAATCCGGCTCGCCCGTCTATACAATCGCCCCGGTTTCGGAGCGTACGCAAAAATGGAGCGGAGGGTACACCACGGTGCAGGAGGCGAAAGAAATTTCCCTCGGCGGAAATATCACCTCCACCCGCTATATGAAAAGCAAGACGAGCGGCCGCGAGCCTGTTGGCGACTTATTGACCGGCGGGGCGTTGACATCGGAGTCTCTCGTGGGGGGGGAAGTTTTCAAAACGGCGGCGTCAAAGTCGCTCTTGGATGCGCTTGCAATGATAGCAAATTCTAACGTAAACCCTGCGTACAAAGCCTATCTTGAAAAAATCATAATTGAAAAATTGAAGGCAAAACCGGTTGAGACGGGCTTCGCGTATTCGCCGAGCGCCAAGGCGCATGCCGAGAAGGTTCTAAAAAACACCTCCGGAATGTTTGACTACTCCTGGATCTTTGAAAAGGACTCCAAACTCAAATACCTGAAATCCGAGTTGTATTCAAAAGTATTGCCCGATTTTGAGCGGGAAGCGCATGTTTTCGCAAAAGCTGTTGAAATTGCGGAATCTTCGCCCCTTGAACTCGTTGGCATAGTGCTCGAAAACGGAAAAGTACGGTTTTTTAAGGAGCCCAAAGGGGCATTGTGGGGGGTATCAAAAAAAGGCTTCGGACGCATTGCCTCAAAAAGCGATGCAATTGCGCTCAGCCCGATTTTTTCAGAGACTCTCTCCTCCAAGGAGATTATCTCCAAGGCGGAGGAAAAATAAATGGCTAACTTCTATATAAAATGGAAGGGCGATGTAAGCGGGCCGTTTTCCAATTCTGAAATTTTAGAAATGTTAAATACGGGGAAAATAGGCTTGTTGCACGAAATCCGCGAAGAAAATTCGAAATGTTGGCAGTTTTTAAAAGATTTTGACATTTCCAAAGCAGAAAATGCACCCCAAAAGAAATCGGATTCAGATATGATGTACGCCGCTTTTTTCCTCGGAGGGGCTTCTTTTCTTCACCCTATAATATATCTCTTGGCTACAATATTTGATGGATATATTTTTTTTAGAGCACGCGCACGTAAAAAAACACCGCCAGAATGGATAAGACTGGCCATCCTCATAACCGCTGTTTCCGGATTGGCGGGAATTATATTTTACAAAAATATATATCCAGTGCTGGAAGGCAGATGATTATTCTAAAAGCGGGAAATAGGTTGCAAAAAATATCTTTTGTGGGATAATACCCTAAAATGAGAAAAATCCTTTTCGTCGTAAACAAGACAAAGCAGAAGGCGCAGGAAATAGCCGAAAGGCTGTCAAATATCGCGCTGAAAGCCGGTATGGAAATAGAGCTCTGCTCGGATTTCCCCGTTCCTGAGTCGGCATTTGCCGGCGCGGATATCTGCTGCGTTGTTGGCGGCGACGGAACTATCCTTTCGTGCGTCAATGCGGTCGCTGATTGCGGAATCCCGATTTTCGGCATTAACCTTGGCAAGCTCGGATTTCTTGCACATTACAGCGATTCCATCGATGACGAATCCTTTTTGACTCTCGCAATGGGTGAGGGAAGGTTTCTCGAACGCGAACTCCTCGAAGCGAAGGTGGACGGGCACTCTTTCGTTGCGCTGAACGATTTTGCCGTAAAAACTTCCGGAGCTGCAACGGCATCGGGATTGAGCGTAAATGCGGATGGGGAATTTATTGCTGACTACCTTGGCGACGGCCTGATTTTTTCCACTCCCACCGGATCTACCGCCTACAATTTGTCCGCCGGGGGGCCTCTCGTGCACCCCAAGGCAAAAGTTTTTGTGATGACGCCTATTTGCCCGCACACGCTATCAAATAGAAGCCTCGTTTACGACGCCTCTGCTAAAATTAAGATTTCATGCATATCGGGAGATTGCGTTTTCGTTTCTGACGGAAGAATTGTTGCAAACTTTCCGCGTGGGGCGCATGCGGACATTTTTATATCGTCAAAAACCGTAAAATTTTCCCGCCTACACGGGCATTCACATTTCAGTATTTTGCGCTCAAAACTCGGATGGGCTGAGGACCCGCGGCACTCAAAAATATGAATTCCACAAAAATAGACGATTCCCCAACGGGCGGGACGCCGGAAAATGAGGCGCTTATAAAAAAGTTGCGCGCGAGGGATAAAGCGGCTTATTTTATTTCTTATGCGTCGGTTGTCTTGGTGCTCGCATGCGGAGTTTGCCTTTTTATAGGAACCGATTCTTTTCAGCTAATACGAAGATTTTCGGAAACAGCTTTGGGGAAGTCTGTTGCAATTGATGCTTTTTTGCTTATTTTTTTTATTTTTGGAATGCCTCAATGGGGAATACTTAGGTTTAAGGCGTGGGCTTGTGCCGGCGGGGCCGCATATATAGCGTACTCGCTTCCGGAATTTGCCCAGCAGTCATGGGCTTTTTGCGCGGCTTCAACGCTGCTTGGGGCGTGCACCCTTCGCAAGGGCCCCATCATTTCCTCAATTATAGGTGTTGCGGCTTTGCTATCGTGCGCATTATTCTATAAGATATATTAACTTAAAAAATATGGATTCACCTAAGAAAAATTCGCTGTCTTTTACTGTAAAAAATTTTCTGACCACAAGTATTTGGGATCCCTCTTACTCAGAAAAAAAAGGACTGGCAGGTTTCGGAATTGTTCTATTGAGAATAATTGTCACAACGATAAACGGTATTCTCAAAAACCGCGTCTTCGTGCAGGCGTCGTCGCTATCGTACGCTACGCTGCTTGCAATAGGTCCGATTCTCGCGATAACAATTCTATTTTCAGGCATATTTTTTAGGGATAAAGGAGAAAAATTTATCTACGGGAAAATTCTCGACGCAGCAACTTTTGTGATGCCGGCGGTCGCGGAGATGATGCCACCTGCCAATACCGATTCCGGAAGCGTCTCAAAAATCAATCCCGTTGTTTTTAAGTTTATAAACAATATCTCAAAGGGAAGCGTTTCTGGCGGCGCAATCGGGGTTGCTACGATGCTCGTCACATGCCTGCTCTTATGCAAAAATATGGAAAGCTCCATTAATTTGATTTGGGGCGCGCGCAAAGGGCGAAAATGGGTGGACCGAATTGTCTTCTACTTCTCAATGATTTTCTTCGGTTCTGTCGGCACAATTTTTGGAATGACATTTTTGGCGACCTCCCAGCTGTCGTCATTTGTGGGCGGAATTCCGATAATATCGGATTACGCCTCTTGGATAACGTATTTGATAGGCATGGCGGTCATGACAGTCGTTCTGGCTTCGTTCTATAAATTCTTTCCGTGTGCGCGCGTAAAATGGAAGGCGGCGCTCGTGGGAGGATTTATCATAATGCTGATGCTGATGCTAAACAACAAACTGTCTTTTATATATATCGGATACATTGTTAAGCAGCAAAACCTTTACGGGTATCTCGCAATAGTGGCTGTGGCGATGTTTAGCCTATACATATTCTGGCTCGTAATATTGTCGGGAAGCCAAATTACCTACGCTGTGCAATACATGGATTTTCTGTCTGACGACGATGCTTGGAACGCAATGGGGCCGCGTATGCGCGCGTTGTGCGGGCTTGCGGCTTTCGCAGAAATATCCCGCGAATTCTGCCTTCGCGATGGGCTCCCGACACAGGAGACTCTTTCATCTAAGCTTAAGCTCCCGTCGGCAGCTGTCGCCGCATCGTTGGATATTTTATCTGACAAGGGATTTGTATGCAGAGTTTTGACGGGAGATACGCAGGAATCTGCCGGCTATAAACCTTCAGTCCCCCCGGAATCTGTCACGCTATCGCGCTTTTTCGAAGAATGGGGATACAACCAGTGCGACAAACCGTCAATTCTATCCCATAGCGAACCGGCGGTTGCCGAGGCGCTTAAATCGATAGACGAATATGCGGGGCTCGAGATAAGCAAAAAAACAATAAAAGACCTGATATAATGGACATATTTGAATTTAGAAATGAATATCTAAAAGGCGGCCTTTCACGCGCCGACCTTGACGACAATCCATTCAAACAATTTGAAAAGTGGTTTAACCACGCATGCGAGTGCAATGTCACCGAACCCAACGCGATGGTGGTATCCACAGTATCTGCGGAGGGGGCGCCCTCGTCGCGAGTTGTCCTGCTAAAATCGTGGGACGAAAAAGGATTTGTGTTTTACACGAACTACACAAGCCGCAAGGCGCGCGAAATATCGGAAAACAACAAGGTTTGCGCTGTTTTTGCGTGGCTTGACTTGGAGCGCCAGCTGCGAATAGAAGGAATTGCCGAGAAAGTCTCGGCGGCGGAGTCTTTGCGCTACTTTTTGTCAAGGCCGTTTGGGAGCAGGCTCGGCGCTTGGGTTTCAAGGCAGAGTAGTGTGATATCCTCACGTTCTTTGCTTGAAATGCAGTTTGAAAAAATGAAGGAAAAATTCAAAAACGGGGAAGTTCCATTGCCGGATTTTTGGGGCGGTTATAGAATCGTTCCAAATGCTTTTGAATTTTGGCAGGGCAGGCAAAACAGATTGCACGACAGGTTTGAATACGTCAAAAAATCCGATTCCAACTCTCCGGCGGTTTGGGAAATTTCGCGTCTTTCTCCTTAACAAAATTTTTTCAAGCGTTTGCTCGGAAGTCTGCGGTTTTAGGCTCCTTTATCTACGCTGATTAGTTGCGGCGCGCCATTTGGGGGCAAGGCAATTTTTATTTAAGCTTTTCCGCTAGCGCAGGAGAAGATTCCAGCCCTTTCGGCGGCGTCTCTGAAATTACATCGTCGAACCTGAGCATAGGCCTGAATTGCGGCGCGTTTTTATATTTCAGGTTCTTCGCGCCCCAGTAGGAGGGATGGTACTGGCAGTTGGTGTCTATCCAGTTAGATAGCGCGAGAATTTCGGTGTCTGAAAGCTTAATTTCTTTATGGATTTTTGCGAGCTCACGCGCGCGCGCCGCGTCTTGCCGATCCTTTATATCCACTGCGCCAGGGGCGAACGCGCCTATCAAAACGCTCGTCCGCGCTCCGAGACTGCCTGAGGGCAGGTACTCTACATTGTTGTCCTTTTGGAATAATTCAGATATGATTTTGCCAAGCAATCTTCGGTCTACCTTTATATAGTCCTTTTTCGCCATATTTGTCATTCCAATGCGCTCACCTTCAATATGGCAGTTTTGGGGAATATTCGTATGTCTCACATAGTCGGGAACGAGGGATTCGTACGATACATTGAAAAACTTTGTCTGGGTCCCACGCAGGTCAAGGCCCTTCTCGCACCGGTCTTGCCCATGGCACGACACGCATTTTTTGTCAAAAATCGGCTGTATTTGCGCGGAATAGTCAAAAAACTTTTTGGCGGATTTTTCCCCTTTCTGGGGCTTTAGCTCTTGCGGAGGTTTGCATAGCGCAAGAACCCGCGAGAATTTCGCCGTCCGCGGGGTTTCGGATGCGCGTTCATGGCAGCCGATACAGCCCCTAATTTCTCCTGGCATATAGTTTACGAAAGTCCGTTCGGTTTGCAGCGCCATATAGTTTTTGTCCAAAATCTGCAAAAAAATGTTGCGGTTGGCAGGAACCAGAAAATATGCGCTTCCGTCGGGCTCAATTTCCGCCACGCCTAGCTGAACCTTTACACCCAAGTGGGTATATCGACTTATAACAGCGTGTTGTTGCCCGTGGGCGTCCTCGGTTTTTTCACCACCCATTGCGATTCTATTCGCGCCCCACGGCCGCGCGATCTGGTCGAGAACGCGAACGTACTTTGCCGCGCCTCTTGGAATGTTATCAGTACCCGCGTAGACGTCTGTTATTAAAAGTGCTGCGAGATTCCGTCTTTCAAGGTCTTCGTCAGGCGCGGACGGAAGCACCGGCGGCATGGGGCGCGGGGCGACCGGAACAGGCTGAAATGCGGAATATTTTTTGTCCCTGTATATTCTTCGCGTCGAGCCGTCGGAGGACAAAATGGCAAGCTCGTATCCACCCGCGTCGCTCCATATGTATCCTTCGGGCTTCATAGCCACAAGAAACTTTTCGTCCGAAATTGGGTATGGGTCGCGGAAGAGTCTTCCGGACTTTCCAGACGGGTCGAATTCCCATTTTTCACCCTTTTTAAAATGGTAGCCGCTTTCATCGCGTATTTCCACGTCAGACGTGATATGGCACATGGCGGATTCGGAGCGCACTCCTTTGGAAATATCTGCTACTATCACAGTCCCATTCGGGCCTTGCGGATAGTGCGGGGCGCCGATGAAAACATATTTGCCGTTCCCGCCGGGCAAGGGTCGCCCGAATATCATTGTGACAGGCAGCGCAATGTCGTTGCCGTAAATTTCAGCGGATCCCGTCCCGTCCGGACGCATGGCCCACAGACATTTTACGGCAGAAGCGCCCTTGTCTACGTATTCCCATCGCGTATACATTATTCTGCCGTCCGGCAAAACGCACGGGGAGTTTTCGCTCAACGCTCCATAGGACAGCCGCTTCATGCCCGAACCGTCTGCTTCCATCCTGTACATCGTGGCGACGATTAGATCGTCGGACGGATCGCATAGCACCCCGTATCTCGGGCGTGTAGATACAAACGCTATGCCCCCGTCGGGAAGCCAGCATGGATCCATGTCGTCAGTTCCGTTGTGGTATTTACCGCGCTTAAATTTTTTCGCGGTTTCTGCCTCGCCAGGTTCGGGAAAAGTCAACTGTCTAAGGTTGGTGCCGTCTATATTTGCAGAGTAAATTCTAAAACCCTCTCCGGCGGATTTTTTATATGAAAACACAATGCGCTTTGCGTCGAAAGATATGTCGAAGCGTCCGAATACGCCGCCCGACATCTGCGGGAAAAGTTCGCGCTCGCTTCTATCCGCCAAATTCAATATGAAAATTCCGCCGCCGGGTTTCCATGAACTGTTTATAAATTCCGTGTAATAATGGTTAGGGTCAAAAGTGTTGCGCTTTATAAATGCCAATTCGGAAAATCCCGACAATCCACTGTATTCTGCGAGTATAAAACCCGGAAATAACAGCGTTACCAACGAAAATATCATTAGAAATGAAATTTTTTTAGGAAACATATTATGCGGATAGCTTTCTTTTTTAATGAAAGCCTTTGGCAAGAGAGTCAATAAAAAACCAGGTATGGATACCTAAACTGCGCCTCCTGAACCGGATTTATTAGGTCTTTACAAATACCGCCATTTTTCTATTTTTATTATTTAAATGGAGTGTGTGTGAGCGGATTCTTTTCAAATATTTTAAAAAAAACAGAGGATTCCGACAGGAAAATTCCGGCGACGGCCTCCCTGTCCGGCGAGGGGGAATCTATCGTATTGCGTATCTGCGGAGATTGGCTCTTGAAAAATGTACGGACGCCGTTCGAGAAAATCGGGGGCGAACTTTCGTCGCATCGGCACGCTTCTTCCATTAAAGTCGACGCGGAACACCTCGGAGAATACGATTCGGCATTGGTCGCTTTCCTTTTGCAAGTCTATGAACTTTGCGGAGACTTGGATATAAATTTTGATATGGAGTCGGTTCCGGAAGGTCCAAAAGCCCTTCTTAAATTGGCGACTGCCGTGCCGGAAGCAGACGAAGCTTCTAAAAAATCCGAAGCGAGAAGAAGCGGACTTTTCGGAAAAGTTGGGTCGCGCGCGATAGGCGTATTTAGCTCGTTTAATTCGATTTCAGGATTTGTAGGCGAAACCGTAATAGCTGTTGCTCTCGCTTTTGTCGGTCGCGCGCGCTTCAGAATGAGGGATCTTGCGCTGCTCGTCCAGAGAGCGGGGCCGGAAGCGCTCCCGATTGTCGCCCTGATTAGTTTTCTGGTGGGGTTAATTCTCGCATTTGTTGGCGCTATCCAGCTTGCTAAATACGGTTCTGAAATCTTTGTCGCGGATCTTGTCGGAATCGCAATGGTGCGCGAAATGGGGGCGATAATGGTAGGGATAGTAATGAGCGGCCGCACCGGCGCCGCATTTGCGGCCGAGCTTGGCTCCATGAAAGTCAACGACGAAATCTCCGCCTTCAGAACTTTCGGAATTTCCCCGATGGAGTTCCTCGTTTTGCCGCGCGTATTCGCGCTTGTGATGATGTTCCCGCTGCTGACTATCTTTGCTGACGTAATCGGAATGATTGGCGGCCTCGTCATAGGAGTGGGCATGTTCGACATCTCGTACGAACAATATGCCAACCGCTCCATTGCAGCTTTGAACCTCGTCCAGCTCTCGACCGGCGTTGGCAAGAGCCTGATTTTCGGCTTGATTGTGGGAATTATTGGCTGCAAGCAAGGGCTCGCGTGCGAAAAAAGCTCTGCGGGGGTAGGGCTTGCAACAACTTCGGCAGTCGTACAGAGCATAACTTGGATTATAGTCGCGGACGCTATTTTTGCCGTCATATTTACAATTTTTGACATCTGACAATGAATGCTTCCGAAATAAAAAATACAGTGGAAAACCGGCCGGCAGATGCGACTGGAAAAGACGATGCTGTATTCAAAATAGACTCGCTTACAATGGCGTACGGCGACTATATTGTGATGAAGAACCTCGACTTTTCCATAAAGAAAGGGGAGATATTTTTTATAATAGGAGGCAGCGGCTGCGGAAAAAGTACTTTGCTTCGCCATATGATAGGCCTTGCGACCCCCGCTTCCGGGAAAATATTCTACCGCGGAGAGGATTTTTCCGGGGCCTCCGAGGAACGCCGGCTGGAAATCTTGAGGGAATTTGGAATACTCTATCAGGGCGGCGCACTGTGGACGAGCATGACTCTTTCCGAGAATGTAATGCTGCCGCTCATGGAATTTTCGGGACTATCCGAAAAAGAGGCCAAGGCAATGGCGGACTTGAAGCTTGCGCTTGTTGGACTAAACGGCTTTGGCTCTTTTTATCCATCGGAAATCAGCGGAGGTATGGCAAAAAGGGCGGGGCTTGCAAGGGCGATTGCGCTCGACCCGAGCGTGCTTTTCTTTGACGAACCTAGCGCCGGCCTCGACCCGATATCGTCTTACAGGCTCGACCGCCTAATCCTGCAAATGCGCGATTCCCTCGGAGCTACGGTTGTTGTCGTTTCCCACGAATTGCCGAGCATTTTCTCAATAGCAGACCGCGTCGTTTTTCTCGACGCTAAGTCTAAAACCCAGGGCGCATTGGGGGCTCCGCGCGATTTGCTAAAATGCGGACCGGAAGACGTGAGAATATTTTTGAACCGCGGGGTGGACCCGCTTGAAAAAAAGGCTGAGTATGAAAAATAAAATAAGTCCCGCCGCCATCGGAATGTTTGTCATAGCGGCTTCCATAATCGCAGTTGCTGCGGTAATGGTTTTTGGAGCGGCGAAGTTTTTCTCAAAAACGGAGAATTTTATATCGTTCTTTTCTGAAAGCGTCAACGGGCTCGACGTCGGCGCGCCGCTAAAATACAAGGGCGTTAAAATCGGGAAAGTGGAGGGCATATTTATAAGCTCCTCTAAAAATATAAAAGAAAGCTCCGTTTCCGTAGTATATTCCATAGATGTCGCCCAACTCAGGCGCAAGACGGGGGTAGATATGAAAAATTACTACGAATGGATTGACGAACAAATTGCGGAGGGGCTTCGGGCAAGGCTAAACTATCAAAGCGTCGTTACAGGCATGCTTTATATAGAATTGGACTTTATCGCCGACAGGGGGGATAAATATGAATTGAAGTACGGAGGCACGCGCTTTAAGGAAATACCCGCCGCAAACTCCGGCCTTTCCGAATTGGCCAAAGGATTTGAAAAAACAATGTCGGACATCTCGAAAATTGATTTCACCGCAATCGGAAACAATCTAAACGGGGCACTCGTCAAAATAAATAAAAAACTCGACGAGATCGATGTAAAAAATATCAGCGACAACGCCGTTTCCACCCTAAAAAGTGTCCGCGCGCTCGCCGAAAACAAAGACGTTGAAGAGTCTATAAAAAAGCTCGACTCCCTTCTTGGCAATGCCGACGGCTTAATCACAGACGCTCGCGCGGAACTTAAAAGCTTTTCGGGCAACGTTTCGGTGTTGTCGAAAAGAATGGACGAAATGATACTTAATGTAAATTCCATCGTTGCTCCCAACTCGCCGTTTAGATACCAGCTGGCTCTATTGCTTAAAACGTTAAACGGCTCCATGCACAACATATCGAACTTTGCCGACTACTTGCAGCGCAACCCAAACTCAATCATTACGGGCAAGGACAAGTCCGGGCGTTAAAAACAATCAATATTTTAGCAATATGAAAAACTCCTCAAAAAAATTCCTGACAATCCTCGCTGCCGCCGCAATGTCCCTCGCACAGTATGGGTGCCTATCAGACTTTCTCGCGCCCACTGCCGACCCCACAGTCTTCCATGTGATTTCGCCTGTGCAGGTCGAAAAAAAATACGACTGCAAATGCGATGTAAACCTGCAATCTGTGCAACTGCCGCAATATATGTCCCGCCAACAAATCGTATCCATCGCGGAAAGCGGAATATTGCTAGTGTCGGAGTTCGACAGATGGGCGGAATTGCCATCGGACGGCTTTGAAAGAGCTCTTGCGGTCGATATCGAATCTTCGGGAGTCGCATCGGTATTTATGTATCCGGCAGTATCGCCGGCTGCTGAAAAGGCTTGCTCATTGAGAATATTCGTCTACGAATGTTTGGGAAAAATTGACGGAAAAGTCGTTTTGAAAGGGAAGTGGCAGCTTGACGCGCCAAACAACTCAAAAAGCGTTGTCAAAAACTTCTCTTTTGAAACTTCTTCAAGCGACGGCTACGGCGGCTACGCAAAGGCTATCAATAAGCTTATCGCGGAACTTGCCGGACAAATATCGGCAGAAATATCAAAATTTTAAAAAATATGAAAACTGGATTATTATTCTCGGGCCAGGGCGCTCAGAGCGTCGGAATGGCAAAATCATTGTATGAGAACTGCGCGGCAGTCCGCGAACTCTTTGAAAGGGCCGACGAGGCTTTGTCTATGAAGCTTTCAAGCTATTGCTTTGAGGGCCCGATGTCGGAACTTACCAAAACAAGCGTATGTCAGCCGGCGCTATTTTTGCACGGTTTTGCGGTTGTAGAAGTAATGCGCAAAAAGGGTATTTTGGGCGAACCATCAACGGCCTTGGGGCTTTCGCTTGGGGAACTCACTGCGCACGCTTTTGCCGGAACGTTCAGCTTTGAAACTGGACTTAAAATTGTTGCGGAGCGCGGCAGGCTAATGCAGGAGGCTTGCGACGCCTCAAAGGGCGCCATGGCCAGCTTTATCGGCGGAACCCCGGAAGATGTCGCCGTATATTGTAAAGAGTTCGACGTGGATATGTCCAATATAAACTGCCCTGGACAAGTCGTCATTTCCGGTGAGGAATCGAAAGTCGCGGCGGCTGTCGCGGCGGCAAAAGAGCGCAAGGCATTTAAGATGGTCGTGCCCCTAAAGGTTGCAGGCGCTTACCACAGCCGGCTAATGGAGCCCGCACGCAAAAAATTTGAGGAATTCCTCGCAGACATAGAATTTAAGAGCCCGCGCATACCGGTCTTTACAAATGTCACTGGCGATGCGGTTTTCGACCCGAACGAAATTAAGAAAAATCTCGTAAAGCAGGTGGTAAGCACTGTCAGGTGGGAAGATTGCGTGCGCAACGCGGCAAAGCTCGGAATTGAGCAGTTCTACGAATGCGGACCCGGCGGCGTGCTCGCCGGAATGGTGCGCCGCATAGACAAAAGTCTCCCGGTTAAATCCCTTGCGGAATACCCTGATTTCCAATAATAGGAGAAACTCGCAAAAAATCCCAGCCGGAATTCCCGGCTGGGATTTTTTATTTTTTAGGGTGACGCCCCAACTATCTTTAATGCAAAAAAGCTCTGCTACTCCACAAATTTAGCGCGCGATCGTGGGTAAGCACGCGCCTGTCCTATCGAGAAAGAAAAACGAGATTTTTATTTTGGGGCTATAAGTATCTTTAATGCAAAAAAGCTCCGCACATAAACGGAGCTTTTTAAAATTAGAATGCGGAGATAATCGAGCTTTGGCATATGTAGGCGGCAATGCCCGCAAAATACCCGATTAGAGCCAATAGGGAAATGTATTTAAGATACCACGAAAAGGTTATTTTTTCTATTCCCATAACAACGACTCCCGCAGCGGAACCAATAATCAATATGCTTCCGCCAACGCCGGCGCAATATGCCAAGAGCTGCCAGAACGCTCCGTCCTGAGCGTAATGCGCAAGATACGCGGGCTCTGCTGAGGCCAAAACCTGCGCTTGTGTGGGAATGTCGTACATGCCCATAGCACCCGCCACAAGCGGAACATTGTCGACTATCGAGGATAGCATTCCAATTATCGTATTTATTACATAAATATTATGGACTTCCTCGTCTAAGAATTTGGAAACATCCGACAATACGCCGACAGCTTGCAGGGCTGATACTGCCATTAGTATGCCCAAGAAAAACAATATTGTTGAAAGGTCTATCCTCGCAAATACGTCTCCGATTCGATGCTGCTGGGCGCGCGGTATGTCCGTGCGGCGGTCGTAAAGAATTTCCATGAAAATCCATATGGCGCCGAGTGCGAGCATTACTCCAATAAAGGGCGGAAGCCCGGTTATCGCCTTGAAAATCGGTATAAATATTAGACCCGATATGCCCAGTATAAATATTGTCGTCCTCTCGGCGGGAGTGATGTATGAGGTTGAGGATTTGTCGTGCATTGCCGATTCTTCGGCGTCGCTTCCGTCCAGAAAAAATGTAAGTATAACAAGCGGCACAAGCATTGAAACAAGGGAAGGCAAAAAGAGCTGCGTTATTAAGGCCCCGGTTGTGACGTTTTCGTTTATCCATAGCATTATCGTCGTGACGTCTCCGGTGGGTGTCCATGCGCCGCCGCTATTGGCCGCAAGTATTACCATTCCGCAAAATATCCACCTCTCTTTTTTTACATTTATCAGCTTGCGCAACAGCATTGTTATCAATATCGCCGTTGTGAGATTGTCGAGTATTGCCGACATAAAAAAGGTGAAAAATGAAATTATCCACAGCAGCTTGCGCTTATTGCGCGTCTTTATTCTATCGGTAATGCAGGTAAATCCCCCGTGGACATCGACGAGCTCAACAATCGTCATTGCGCCGATAAGATAGAAGATAATTTGAACCTGCTCGCCAAGATAATGTATTATCTGGCTTTCGGATATAAATTTTATACACTGCTTTCCTATAGGCAACGAGGCGTACTCGGGATTTACAGATAAAAATTGCTTAAAAGCGTCTGAATTTACCCCCATTATAAGCGAGTTCCCTGCGTATATGTACATTACCCATAGCAACATGCCAAGAGTGACCGCAACGGCCGCTTTGTTTATTTGTATTTTGTGTTCTATCGCTATCAATATGTAGCCGAATATGAACGTTCCTACCATCAATGTGACCATATATATAATCCCAAATAGTCCTTTAAAAATAAAAGAGACATTCAAATTCGCTACTGAGGGAAGGTCAAGACATAGTTTATTTTTTTTACCCTACTTTGTAAATGCGTATCTAAAATATTTCCACTAAACTGCTATACGCATTATGCAAAAATTTAGGATGCAAAAATCGCATTTATTTTTTGGCAAGCCCAAGGCGCATTTTCTTACAGTCAGATAATAAATATCTTACGTATTATGATCGCTACTTATTATCGCTACGCCATAAAGATTCTGCAAGATACAATGCGCTTTTTAATCTACAAAAAGATTAAAAAAAAATCAGCCTTATTTATAGGCCTGTAAGAGTTGTATTAGAAAATAAATGCCGACGAGACTGGAAAACTATTTGAAACGTATCTAACCGAGCTATCGTAATCCGAATTCATCGGGTCAATAACAGGAGTCTCGGAGTTTTGCTGCATAGGATACATCTCATTGGAGGAAAAAGAGTAGTCTATGCTTGGAAGGGGGGTTTTGGAAACTGCCGATGCTATCGCCGTATTTTCAGGCATAGAGATGTTTAAGTCATCTGAGACAGGGAATCCCGGAATAAAAAGAATTGCAGCCAATGCCGCCGCGCCAAGTGGAACTATCGCCCTTATGGGGAATTTAAAAGTATATTCCTTTTGCGGTTCTCGGAGCCTGCACATCATCTTTGATTTAAGGCGTTCGTCAAATTGTGCCCACTCCTCTTCGGTGGGGCGTTCACACCTTTTGAGCCTTAGCAGATCTTCGAGTGTAGGTTTTTTGTCTGGCATAATCAGCTTATATAGTCTTTTAGTAGAACTTGTAGCTGCTGCTTGGCGTAATGCAAGCGGGTTCTTACTGTGGCGGGGGGGGTCCCAGTTATCTCGGCGATTTCCTGGTGGCTTAATCCCTCGATTTCGTAAAGAATTACTACCGTTCTATGTTTTATAGACAAAGACTGAAGCGCTTCGTTCAATTTTTCGCGAATTTCCGACAACATTGCAGCTTTCCTGCCGCCAAAGTTTACGCTCAACTTCTCGACTACTTCCGCAGATGCCATCTCCTCGTCGGAATTTTCAAAGCTGAAAAACCGGCGCATGCGGGAGCGCTTTAAAAAAGTTATGCCCATATTCACGGCAATGCGGTAGAGCCATGTGTAGAAGGCGCATGATCCCCTAAAAGATCCTATGCTCGAAAACGCCTTTATGAATGCGTCTTGCACTATGTCCATCGCGTCCTCGCGGTTGCCGAGCATATTGTAAACGACCCCAAAAAGCCTCTCGCGGTATTTCAGTGTAAGAGTGTCGAACGCAGACATATCCCCGTTTTTTACCCTTTCTACAAGTACGGCGTCGGTATCCGCATCTTTTGCGGTTTGTACCGTTGTCGCGAGTCCCGCAGGATTGTCGTTTACAAGTTCCATATAACCTACTTCAAGGTAAAGTTTGTGCTGTACCTTTTATTATTACAAGCATTTTAATTCTTATCGTCCGAAATTTTTTTTAATTCATAGGCAAATACGGGAATTTTTCCGGATTTTGTTCTCGCTGAAATTTTCGCCCTTGAATTTTCCCGCTTTATGGGAATTTCCCATAGCCGCTCGCCATTTGCGGATATGGCATAGCACTTCCAGCCTTCAAGCGGGGTGTCAAATGATATTTCTGCCGAAGCGTCTCTCGCAAGCAGGGGAAGTTCGCCCATATCCCACAAAATCTCTTTTTTGGGCGAAGCGTACCTCATAGCTGTATTTTTTATATCGCTTAAATGCAGTACAAGTATTCGGGAACTGCCTCTCAGCGGCTTGCCGTCAACGGCCGCGGCTAAAAATGCCCCCCACGACTTTACAGGCTTAAATTTTGCGAAATCTCCGCCGCCCTCCGTCCCCTCAGGGCCGACAAATGCCTCGCTCGCGCTTGTCGAAACGCTCAAAGTTTCCTTCTCGCCGTCCATTCTAATTTGTCCTGTTGTGCTCGAATATACCTTTTCGGAGGCATTTACAAGATCACCTCCCAATATTTCCGACACTTTCCCGAGCGTTTTGGCGTCGTCGGCGAGCGCGGAAAATGCAGGAACACCAAATTGGCAGTTTTTCCACCTTTCGTCGGCGTACATTACAAATTTTGCCCCTTTGATTTTTATATTTTGCGGAGTGTCGGTTATCACTATTTTAGGAGCGCCGATTAAGCTCATTTTCCTGTACAGTCCGCCCAAGTAAGTCAAGAGGCTGTTCTTCATGGGCGATGGATAGTCGAGAAAATCGCGTGAGACTACACATGGGAAAACTACGTCCGCTTCGTGCACATCGCCCCTTAATAGAAACAGTGCGGCGGCTCGCTCGGAAAGGGATATTACGGGGTTGGAATCTGTATCGAAATATTTTAGGGTTGTTGGCTTCAAGTCGTGCGGGGCGTGGCGGTAAGTGTACCGGCACAGCATGTCGAGCCCTTGCATTGAGCCGTACGCACCCATTATAAATGCGCCCTCCGCGGCGGTGTCGTTGTTTACTACATGGTTCCATTCGGTCAGTGTAAGCGGTTTGCCGGCAACAGTCAGCGTCCCCTTTGTGACTGAATCCGCGCCGAGTTTGCCGAGGCTCGAATCGTTCCTAACTTTTACGGGCATCTGCCATGTCTTAAATATGAAATTAGGATGCCCATAGTATGTATGGGTGTCGACGACGTCGAATTCTTCGGAGCCGAGAGACTGCGGAATGGAGCTCATGTGGTTTTCGTCGGTCAGCATTTGCCGGACTCCTATCGAGCGGAGAAAATCTTTCATTTCATTGTAGAACGACGAGTGCAGCTCTTTTAAAAATTTTGCATAAAGCAGTTTTTCGTTTTCAGGAGTTTCGGAAAGAGCGTTTGCCGACAGCCATTCAGCAAACCTTTTTCTAAAAAGGGAGGCTGTCGAGCCGTTTACAGTAGAGGCGATTGTGTCCTCGTTTACAAGGCTTATAGAAACAAGGGCGGGGTCGTCCTTCCACGCGAGTTTCGTGTATGGGTTTACATGGTTTAAGAGGTTCGCGGAATATTTTTTAAGATTGTCGCGGGCTTTTTGCGAGAGATAAAACAGAGACTTTCTCTCGGCGAGAGTGCTTATTTTTAGGTTGTGGAATTCGGGCTCGAGAGTCTTGGGGTCTATCTCGCGCGCCATATATAAGTCGGTCGTGTAATAAATTCCGCGCTTTTTAAGTTCGTTGGCAAAAAAATCCATTTTATCCATATGCCTCGGGTTTATTTCCGTTGCGCCATCGGAATTTTTAATCGCAAGCATTTTGTCGTAGAAATGAAAGCGGCATATATTGTATCCGGTTCTCGCGAATGTGTCGGCAACAATCGGGGCTATCTCCTTTTCGGGGAAGTTGGCGTGCATCGTCATATTGTTGCCGAAAAATTTTACGGGCGCTCCCGGGCGCTTTTCAAATACTATGCTCTCTCCGGACGGCCTCGCAAAGCCGTATTTGCCTGCGGGGGCGTCGAGAAGAAATGAAAAGTCCAATACGCTGCCCTTAGCTACCGACGGGGCAAATTCGATTGGAAAATAATTTTCGTCAGGGGCTGTAAAATTCCCTTCGCGCAGGTACTTTGCCAAGTTTGCGTTCGAGGCAGTAGCGGCGTATAAAGTCCAGCCGCTTTCGCCCGTATTTTTTAATTTTAGCGATTGGGCGCCGCCGCACTCTATTTTCGACGAATAGAGCGCGTGGACTTTCCCGTCTGGCTGCATGGCTCTCCACGCAACGGCCGCCTCCGGAGATTCCGCAAGAGTTCCGTCACAATCTTTTTTTGACAATTTTAGCGCCACAGCAGTCCCGTCCGACTTCGCAATCTCCGCCTCGGCGGGGGTATCGGAAACATTGGAAGAAAACGCGCCTAGAAGGTATACGTATTTTGAGTCGGACGGTAGGTTGAGCGTCAAGGTTTCTCCGGGCGCAATTATCTGCGCTCGAGCCGGAGAATCCACAAAATATTTTACTTTGCCGAAGTCCGGTTTTTTAGGCAGCCATTGCAACGGTGCGGGTTTGGGAGAAGGCAGGGGGATTTTTGCAAAACGGTATTTTTCGAGTTTTACGTCGAACTCTGCGGAACATTTGCCGTTTTCCACCGGCAATACTATTCGGACTGAAAAAGAGTCCATATTCCATGCACGGTTGTCTTGCAGGCTTGCGTTACCGCTTTTGGGGATAATCGCCAATATCCCGTTGTCGGCAAAAAACGAAAAGATCTTCGCGCCTGCGGCTTCGTATGATGCTTTTGCTTTTTTTATCGGAAGCTTAAATGCTTTGCCGTCTATCTGCAATCCGCCGTCAAACGACAATCCTATCGGGGAACTTGCGGAAAATGCTATTTGGCGCGCTTTGAATTCGGGGGGCAGGGCTATTTCGTATTTCAGCTTGTAGAGGCTGCCGCTTGCATCAGACTTCAAAAGCTTCAACTTTTGGGAAACTTCCGCGCGGCTTTTTTTGTCGGGAAGCAGCAATTTCCCGCGCAATTGATAAATATCCTGTTCGTATGATGGCGAGCCGTCGAAATGTCTTATATCCCCCCAAGCGATAGAGGAACTGTTCCATGCGTCGTCAAATATTGAAAGATTTAGGGATACTGCGCCGGGAGTCCCGTTCCCGGCAATTATCGCCCCGCCTTCAATGCTGAAATCTTTAAAGGCTTTCCCGTAAGCTAAACACGCCGCCAATACCGCAGCCCCCAAAATCGACAATTTCTTCATATGTATGAAAATTTAAAATTTATATTTATTTTTATAACAATATTAATTTGTGCGTGTCAATATGAGAGGCTTTTTTCACCTAAACCCCAAAGCTTTTGGCAATAATATATTGACAATAACTGCACTCTCAAAAAAAATTTCCTGCAATTTTATACAATTAAAACCATTCAATAATTATGAAACTAATACAAATCGCGGCAATATCGGCGGCTGTCTCAATCCTGACTTTCGGGTGCCAGAAAAAAATAGAAAAGAAAGTCTCCTATCCGCCGACCCCCGCAACCCTCGCCAAGGCCGAGGGCAAAAACGTCCGCAGGTACATCGATACACTCGGGACTATTTCGTCATTGCACAGCGTCAATGTTGTTCCGCAAGTTTCCGGGCAAATCGTAAAAATCAATTTTAAGCAGGGTCAGCACGTAAATGCGGGCGACGTTCTCGCAGAAATAGACTCCCGCCCGTACGAGGCGGCAGTCTTGCAGGCTCAGGGTAGCCTAAGACAGGCGGAGGCACAGCTGAAAATTGATTCGCTTGACGTTGAGCGCAACAAAAAGCTCGCAAAAGACAACTATATCGACAAGCAGACTTTCGATACGCTCGTTGCAAAAGTCGAGGTTGACAAGGGCGTCGTGGAAACATGCAAGGCGGCCCTCATGACCGCCCAGATAAATCTCGACTGGTGCAAGATAAAATCGCCAATATCGGGTAAGGTTGGTCTATACAACATAAATTCAGGCAATGTTGTAGCGGCCGGATCTTCGATAATCACGACTATCGAGCAGGTGGACAATTTGTACGTAGACTTTGTTGTCCCCTCCCAAAGCCTCTACGACGTTAAGCGCTTTATGGAATCGAACGGCGGCAAGACGCACGTTGACGTCTCTTACATAGAAAACAATCTTGGAAATAGAAAGACTGTCGCTGAGGTCGATATTATCCTGAACAAAATCAGATACGAATCGGGAACTGCTATACTGCGCGGAAAGCTCGACAATAAAGACGGCCTATTCTGGCCTAACCAGCCCGTAAAAGTCCGCGTAAACCTCGATGAGCAAAAAGGCGCGGTTCTGATTCCCAATATTTGCATTCAGATCGGTCCGCAAAGCCACTTTGTGTATGTTGCAACCCCCTATAAAGACGGCGTCTACATCATAAAGCAGACGGATGTCGAAGAGGGGCAGATGTTCGACAACGATATGCGCGCTGTCACCGGCGTAAAAGCGGGTGAATTTGTAGTCAAGAATACGAGCAACCTTAGATTGCAGGCAGGCCCCTTCGTATATGCCGCAACACCGCAGGGGCTTATCATCGGAGCGGACTCCAAGCCGATTATAGATCCCGCAAAAATGCGCGAATTTATGGTAAACGCGACAAAAATTGCGGATGAGCTGCGCGCGAAATTTATGAAGCAGTCCGCCGAAGCCGCCGCAAAGAAACAGGCGCCAATAGAGGCGCTTAAAGCGGCAGAAAAAGCGGCTTCCGGCGTAAAATAACAACCCTTTAAAAGCAAATAAAATGTCTTCCGATTTGAAAAACACGCCTCCCGCGCCGAAAGAGGATCACTCAAAGCGCCTTGAAGGGAAGGGGTCTATTTCCGACATATTTATCAACCGTCCGGTGATGACTGTATTGCTGTCGCTGGCGGCTATGTTCTTCGGGATTTTCGGCTACATGCAAATGCCTGTTAACGACTTGCCGGGCGTTGATTATCCCGTAATTCAAGTGACAGTAAGCTATCCGGGCGCCGACCCGAGCATTATGGCGGCCAACGTCGCCTCGCCGCTTGAACAGCAGTTTATGCAAATACCGGGCATTGAAATGATAACAAGCCGCAATAGCTTTGGCTCGAGCTCGATAGTATTGCAATTCTCGCTGAGCAAAAATATATCCGCTGCCGCAACGGACGTCCAGAGCGCAATCCAGCGCGCAATGGGCAATCTGCCCGCCGACCTCCCTTCGCCGCCGTCGTTCACTCAGGACAACCCAAACGACCTGCCCATATACATTCTCGCCGTTACGAGCGACGCAATGCCGGAAAGGAATCTTTACGACTACGCCTTCTCGGAAATCTCCCAGCGCATTCGCATGATTTCGGGCGTTTCAAACGTGGATATTTACGCCGCCCCGCGTGCTGTGCGCATCGAGGTTGATTTGGACAAACTTTACAACCTCGGCTATACCGCGACAGATTTAAAAAACGCCCTCGCTGTTTCAACTAATATGACAGGCGTAGGCAACCTCGACGGACCGACAACCCAATTTGTACTTCTACCAGATACACAGCTATCCACCGCGAGCGATTATGATAACTTGGTTGTAGGATTTAAAAACGGCTCCCCGATATTTTTTAGAGATATTGCAAAATCTATAGACGCCATACAATACGATACGCTAAATATATCCTTCTCTCTCGGCAATAAAAAGCCGGAGGGCAGACCGAAATCTTCAATCGTTATGGGCGTCAGAAAGCGCGCCGACGGCAACGCAATAACGACGGTTGCCGACATAAAAAAACTTGTCGAGGAGTTTAAGACAATTTTGCCGTCGAGTGTTGTGGTGTCGGAATTCTACGACCGCTCGACACTCATTATAGACAATATCGACGACGTTAAGGAAACGCTGATAATCGCATTCCTGCTCGTCGTGTTTGTAATATTTATGTTCCTTGGCAGAATCCGCGACACAATGATACCGACTGTGGCGCTGCCTTTTTCGATTCTCCTAACTTTCATATTCATGTACGCCTTCGGTTTCTCCGTGAATAACCTGTCGCTTATGGGACTTACGATGGCGATAGGATTCCTCGTCGACGACGCGATTGTATTCCTCGAAAATACAGTGCGAAGAATGGAGGATTTTGGCGAGTCTCCGGCGGCGGCGACTTTTAAGTCGGCGCGCGAAATTTCTTTTACAATTCTTAGCATGACGCTGTCGCTCGCTGCTGTATTTATACCGCTCGTGTTTATGAGCGGCATAACGGGCAGGGTATTCATGGAGTTCTCCGTGACTATTATAACGGCGGTTCTTATGTCGGGCTTTGTAAGTTTGTCGCTAACTCCCATGATGTGCGCGCGCGTCTTGAAGCCCAGAACTTCCGATCCGGCCGACAAGACGATAATCGAAAGAATGTCGCATAAAATTGAAGCGTCTTTTCTCGCCTTCTATTCCCCTACGCTCAAATGGATGCTACGCCAGAATTTTCTTACTCTTGTAATTGTGGCGCTCTGCGGCTGGGGTGTGTGGTTCTTCTTCGGGGCTCTCCCGCAAATCCTATTCCCCGTAGGAGATAGCGGCTTTATGCAGGGCGTTTTTATATCCGACACTAAAACTTCATCGCGCGAAATAGGCTCACTGCAAAAGCAAATCGAGGAAATCTTTTACCGCACTCCAGAAATCAAGAATTTTGTGCTCGTATCTGGCGTTTCTTCATTCGTAAACCAAAATATGGGGTTTGGCTTTGTGACCCTCGTGCCGCGCGACAAGCGCAGGCCAATTGATGTCGTCGCCGCAGATATAAATGCGCAAATTTCAATGGTTCCGGGGCTGATTGCAAACTTCCAGCCGCAGCCCACCTTGGAAATCTCAACCGGCGCCACCAGCACAACCCAGGGCAAATATTCCTTCGCACTTACTTCCATGGACCAAAATTTGCTTTACAGCGCCGCCCAAACGCTCATTCCAAAGCTCTCGACGCGCAGGGGCGACATGTTCTCGAGCATTCAAACCGACATGTACCTCGACAATCCGCAAATTGTACTAAAACCGTTCAGGGAAAAAGCCGCAATGCTCGGGCTCTCGCCCAACAACTACTCAAACGTCTTTAAAGACGCCTATGCGAAGCTATTTTACTACCTTATAAAAACGCCGTTCCAGCAATATTGGAGCATTATGGAGGCATCCCAAGACTACCGCTCTTTTGAAGGCAATCTTTCGAGCCTCAACTTCCAGGCAGACGCTGTGCTGACAGGCGGATACCCTGTGCAAACCCTCACAGGTGGCGGCTCGGAGCCAAACCCGCCGTTTAACCTCTCGAGTCTGATTCCGTTCAGGTCTATTTCTGACACAGACACAATTCTCGCTCCGGTGACTGTCAACCACATCGACAACTTCCCGTCTGTGACTATCTACTTCGACCTCCAACCAGGGGTTGCCATCGGAGACGCCGTAAAGTGGGTTTCGGAGGTCGCCGCCCAGACGCTTCCGCAGGGGGTCTCGGGCCAGTTCATTGGCGAGGCTGTCACATTTAAGGAGACAATGATGAGCCTCGTATACCTCATCGGTGTTGCGGTTTTCGTCATGTACGTCATTCTCGGCATACTTTATGAAAGCTATATACACCCGATAACTGTGCTTTCATCGCTGCCCATTGCAGTCGTCGGAGGTCTCGGCAGCTTGTGGCTGCTCGATATGGAGCTCTCGATTTACGCTATGATTGGCCTGTTTATGCTTATGGGCATAGTAAAGAAAAATGGAATTATGATGATTGACTTTGCAATCATGCGCGAGCAGTCCGGCATGACGCCCCGCGACGCCATTCACGAAGCCTGCATGGAAAGGTTCAGACCCATTATAATGACTACCTTCGCGGCCCTCATGGGAATGCTTCCAATCGCGCTCGGATGGGGCAAGGCCGACGCGGAAAGCAGAATCCCGCTCGGAGTGGTTGTCGTAGGCGGGCTCATATTCTCGCAGGTTGTCACCCTTTACATAACCCCTGTCATCTACCTGTGGCTAGATGCTTTCCAGAGAAATGTTTTGGATAAAATACCGTTCTTCGCGCGCGGAGAAATTGGAAAAGAATAAAGGTCTGCCGATGAAAGAAAAACTGCAATTCTCAACGGTAATTCTTGCGGCGTCGCTACTCGGCGGCTGCGTAAATGTAGATTCCGAGGTCTCGGAAACCCCGTCAGTTTACTGGAAGGCTCCGCAAGACTCGCTTCCCAAGCGGGTGATACAGCCAGAAGACATTAAAACGGACAAAATCATTTCGCCGGAGGCAAAACAAGCCGAACAATCGCCCACCGAGAAGCCGAAAAAACAGACGGTTGCAAGCGGCAATACTCTTACGCCGGCAGAAAAAATGCAGGCGGGCAAGCCTTTGATGCTTGACGACCTCATCGATATTGCGCTCGAAAACAATACCCAGACCCGCATTTACTGGTTTCAGGCGAAAAGCTACGCGGCGCAGAAAGGCTCGGCTATGGCGGCTTATTATCCGCAAGTGTCCGTCGGCGCGCAGGTTTACCGCAGCAAAGTAAGGCCAAGCCTCGGCTACGGCGGCTTTTCTATCCCGATTGGCTCTTATTACGAGACGGGATTCGGCCCAAGCGCCGAAATAAATTGGCTTCTATTCGATTTCGGCAAGCGCGAAGCCCAGGTTGAGTCCGCGCAAAATGCGCTGCTTGCCGCAAATTTTGACTATAACCAGTCTATTCAGGACGTCGTTCTCAATGTGGCGCTCGCATACTATCAATTCTACGCCGCATGCGGCAGCGTAGAGAGCGCAAGGCTAAGCCTCGAAGAGGCGCGCACCGCGTACGAATCAGCAAAGGCGCGCTTCGACCAAAGTGTGGGCAATAAACAAGACATGCTAAACGCTCTTGCAAACGCAAAAAACGCCGAATACCTCTTGGAGGAAGCGCGATCTTCGGTGGAGACTGCGCGCGCTAATATTGCACAGGTATTGGGCGTAAGGGTAGGGCCTAATTTTGTTGTCTCTGAAGCGGCCGTGGTGCCGACAAGTCCGGAAACTTCCAAAAAAATAGATGAACTCGTGGCAAAGGCTATGCGCTCGCGCCAAACATTGCTTGCTTCGTATGCAAAACTCGCAAAATCCGCAAGCGACGTTAAAGTAGCCGAGCGCAACTTTCTTCCGCAAATAGGAGCTTTCGGCCAATTCTCGTACACCGACTATTCCCAGGATTCGCGCGGCCATCAAGACTCCTATACGGGAGGGTTTAGCTTTTCTTGGAGCATATTCGAGGGCTTTGCTAGAAAGTACGCGCTAATTAACGCAAAAGTCGCCGAGAGAGCCCAAGCGCAGTCCCTAAAGGCGGCGGAAATCCAGATAATATCCGATATATGGAACTACTACCACAAATATACAAGTTCCGTAAAGCAGGTCGCTAGCGCAACGTCGGCAGTAGAGGCGAGCATGGAGGCTTTCACCGCCACTAAAACCGCCTATGAAAACGGGGTCAGCAATATTACGGAATTCCTGAACGCGCAAAGCAGGCTCGCGACGGCCCGCCAGCAAAAAGTTTCGGCGGAGGCCTCGCTTTCAATGTCCATTGCGCAGCTTGCCCACGCGACGGGCGCCCTCTCCGCAAACACTCAGGCGGACAATCCGGAAAACCTTTCTTCGATACCTGAATGATTTTTATCGGTTATCGCGGCGCACAACCCTCAAAGCTCATTCGAAAAAATGCCCTTTGTTTAAGGGTGTTTTTTTATTTCTTGCCTGAGGTTCTCTTTAGCATATGATTATGCCTTATGCAAAAAATAATCTCCATTGCGGCTATTGCCGCTGTTGCATTCTCGGCGGCGTTTGTTTTCTTTGTAAAAACTCCGCACTCAGATTCTGTAACTGCCACAACCCAACTGGAGGGGCGCCTAAAAACTGCAATTCCTTATGAGATAGACGGCTGGACTTCAAAAGACTCCGGATTGGGCGATACTGAGGAAGTACAGCGTGCGGCGGAAAAAGTTTTAAATGTCACGGATTACGTAAACCGCACATATTCCAAAAATGGAGCCGATTTCACAGTCTATATCGCATACTGGAAGCCGGATACCATGGAAATACACCGCGCATCTTCACATTCTCCCGACCGCTGCTGGGTCGCTAACGGTTGGAAGAATATTGTTTCTGAAAAAAAAGAATTCGATTCTCTCGATATTGGCGACGAAAAACTTTTCGGGGGATTTTCGCGCGCTTACACACTTCCGACGGAAATTGGAACTGTTAAAAGATATGTTTGGTATTGGCATATTGTCGACGGTTTTCCTTACAACTACGGGAAGTCCGACAATTTTACGCCGACTTTTTCAAACTGGCTGAAAGGCGTATTTTCGGCGGCTATCGAAGGAATGCCGGAACAGTATTTTATAAGGGTGGATTCATCTGTGCCGCTTGAAAACTTGAAGTCGGATCCCGGGTTTTTAAAGGTTATGAAAGCTCTGGGCAAACTAACCCTCGAAGAAAAAAACAAAAAATAATTTGCGAAATTTATGGCAAAAATTCCTTTCTTTGCGCGCATAGATGCCTCGGTAATAGCGTTTATGGCATTGATGTTGACATGCGTTCTTTGGGATACATGGTCGACGCGCCTCGATTACGCTTTTGGCTATCTAATGCCGGTTTTTATGCTCTATGTGATTTGGGACAGGCTTCCTAAAATAGAAAAATATTTTCTCGGCAAACCTTCACAAAATAATGGCGGACTGCTCGCGGCGGGCACAACTTTTCTATTCGGCGGAATGGCTGTCTGCGGATTTGCCGGATTTATGCTTTTTTCTGTCGTTTATTCCATTGCGCGCGGCACTACGGTGCCGTTGTTTGGCATGTCGTTCTGCTTTGCCTTCGCGTTTTATGGTTTGGCATATTTTGCTGGGGCAAAAAATCTTGAAGGGCTCGACATGTCCTTCTCCGACAGATTTAAATTTGCAAATTTCTTTGTATTCCCCGCGTTTGCATGGATGATTGCATCTCCGCTTTTCAACTCTTGGGAGACGCTTATAAGCGGCTATCTGCTTTCAAAAGTGGCTGTCATAGTCACTGCAATTATGGACTTCTTCGGATATCTTGTGGAGCTTCGCGGAAATTCGATACACTTTCCAGACGGAGCTGTGGGGGTTGCCGACGCTTGCAGCGGAATCCGCAGCCTTACCGCATGCCTTTTTTCCGGTTCTTTCCTCGCGGCGGTATTCCTCGACAAGTTTTGGAAAAAGGTTGCACTTGTTGGCATGTCTATGGTCTTTGCTTTTATAAACAATATAATACGCGCTCTATTCCTTTCAGTATGGGCATATGAATATGGGGCGGACTCCATCTCGGGTTTTGTCCACGACGCCGCAGGATATGCTGTCCTCGGGCTTACGATATTATTCCTGTTTATATTGCTTCCGCTATTTACCCTAAACCCCATTCCGAAAGAATACCGCGACAACGATGAGTCGTCGGATCCGGAATCTGAGAGCGATGTGGGCGGGGAATCCAAATAGCAAAGTGCCGATTATCCCCTCTAAGCCATAAAAAAACGCCGTTAGAAAACGGCGTTTTTTTTTTCGTTAATGGCCAAAGCTATATCATGAATTCCTTGTTGTATTCGTAAAGCGACGAAAGATATTTGTTCGCGGATTCGCGCCTTGGGAAGGCCATCTTCTCGGCATCGTATATGAGTTTGCCTTTCTCGAATATCGGAACCAGCATAAGCAATGACAATTCCGTAAATTCCGAGGCGTAGTCAAAGTTTGCCGGGGGCTGTTTGTTGTCGAAGCAAGCCTTTACCCATTCCGCCTGAGGATTCCACGGATATTTTGAACGGGGCACCGAAGGGGCGGGCAACGCGCCGGAACGCTTCATCTCCACCATTCTTTCGCGGGGGAATATTATGGGATTGCCGCCGTATTCGGTTGTGAAAACTGTTTCTTTTGTCCCGACTATCAGCGTGCCGTTGGAGGTTTTGGGATCGTCTATAAAGCTCTGGTCGACCCTTTTTACGTTCTTGGGCTTGCGGCCGCCGTCGTACCAATTCAGCATTATCTTGCCTTTTACGCCGCGCGGATTGCGGAATTCCAAGTGGGCAGTCGTCTGCTTCGGCCATGAAATATCCGTATACTCTGTCGCTTCTCCACTAATCCTATACGGCAGTCCCAGTTCAAACGCCGAATATGAGGCGTCAAGTATATGGCATGCCATGTCTCCGCCGGCGCCTGTTCCGTAATCGCGGTATCCGCGCCAGTTAAAATGGGTGGAACGCGGCGAATACGGGGCTTGCGGCGCTACGCCAAGCCACAATTTGTAGTCAAGAGACGCCGGAACAGCCTCTTCCGGCGGGCGCTTTGAAAATCCCTGCGGCCAGACGGGGCGGTTTGTCCAGCAATGTATTTCCTCTATTTTGCCGATTATGCCTGCGTCGTACCATTCTTTTATTACGCGCCATCCGTCGTTCGTATGCCCTTGGTTGCCCATCTGGGTGATTAGGCCGCTTTTTGATGCTATTTCCCTAAGCTTGCGCGCTTCCCATACTGTGCGAACAAGGGGCTTTTGGCAGAATACGTGTTTGCCGGCTTTGAGCGCCCATGCGGCTATCGGAAAGTGCATGTGGTCGGGAGTGGAGATTGCAACGCCGTCGATTTCCTTGTCCATCTTGTCGAGCATGCGGCGAAAGTCCCTGAATTTTGGCGCGTTGGGATATTCTTTTGCGCCTCCCGCTATTCTTGTGTCGTCGACGTCGCACAGCGCGCTTATTCTCGCTTCCGGGCATTTTTTAAGCGTGCTTATCGTAAGCGAACCTATGCCGCCAACTCCTATGAGGGCTATGTTCATTTTGCCGTTTATGCTCGTCTTTTCAGCCTTTGCCATAGACGGCAGAAACATCGCTCCTCCCATTAGTGCAGAATTTAGAATAAACTGTCTCCTTGAAATTTTTACCTTCTTCATGTTTAAAAATTATTATTCCTTTTGGGGATTAGTCAAACGAATTTACAGTTTATGCACAGACAAAATATCTCCTCTGCCTACACTTATCTTGGCAGATGCATTGCACCTTATTTTAGAAGAAAGAATCCGTTAGCAAATCAGATCTTCAAAATCCTTGAAATCCGCCATAAATCCGCCCGGCAACCCTTTGCATATAACGCCGACTGCGTCGTGCGAATGCAGGCTTTCAAGGTGTATGCATGCAATCTCAAAATCCTTTATGCGCTTGTCGGAGTTGAATCCGGCGTAAAGCAGGCGGGCGGCGTCTTCGATAAATTTTACATATGCGCCGTTTAGCTCCGCAAACGCCTGTTCGTCCTCGCGCCTAACCATTACCTGGGTTTCCGTATGCAGAGATTCCAAGCATATTGCGTGCATATCCTCTATCGAAACGTGCGCCGAGGGCTCTATCTCAGCCGATATGCGCGCCTTGCTCCTCTGCGAGTGCGGAACACAATATACGTTGCGCGTGCGCCGCGCATGTTCGCTAAGCTCCGAAGAGCAGGGGCATGCCGACGAATATACAAAGTCAAACACTATAAATTTCCTAAAAATATCCAGATCGTCCATAGTCCCCTCGTAGGAGCATTTATAGTATTGCCATGCTTTTAGATTGCTCCTGAGACTCGTCTGCAATATTGGGTAGTTGAAATCAATTTTTATCCTCGCGCGCGATGTCTTTAACTGCTCTTTCATCTTGACGAGAATTTCTTCAAGAAGATCGGGCGTAAAAACCCTGTCGGCAAAAAGGTAAAACACCCTCATTATACGGGACATATTTATACCTTTTGAATCGGCAGCAAGCGATACTGTCGCCGTTACCGAAGCCTCTGCTTCGCGCACTCCGCAGTCCTTTGTCAGAAATTTTAGCGGCAGCTTGAAATTGTGCATTCCAACCTGCATAATCGGTACATTTGCGCCGCTTATAGTGTTTTTGTCGGCGTTTTGCACGTCGGGTAGGCTTGACAGATAATCCTCGCGAACTTGAAAATCCTTTTCGTAGCGGTGCACCGGAGATTTTTGGGCGCCTGCGGTCTCAGCCCCATTTTGAAATTGCGTCTCTTCTTTTGCGTCTTTCATCATTTATAAAAGCTGAAATAATCGACTTTTTCCTTCGCGCGCGCAAGCTTTTTAAGATAATTTTCCATCCGAGGCCTTCGTCGCAATCGCCCTTATTGAAATCCATACAAGCCCCCCGGATATTGCGGCAAATACAAGCCCGGGCATCGGAACGCCCACAAACGCCATCAACCCCAAGTCAATTATGCACGGGGGCGTTATCGCAACTAGCGCGATTTTTACGCACTTTAAATATCCGAGGCTCGGCAGCACCGCAATCGCAAGAGTCTTTCCCGCAAGCCCCATTGCGAGGCAATACGTCAAGTTCATAGCGCCGCTTACCGCAAAGAATACGCACGGCAATATTATGTAAACCATCGCGCTTTTCGTTGGGAATATCTCCGACAGCTTTACTGATTGGCTGCCCTGCAACAGGGTTTCAAGCGGCACTGTTTGCTCAATATTGCCGCCGTAAAACGAAAATCTGTCTTTCTCGACCGAGAACACCAATCCCTTAACCTGGGCGGCGTCGAGCCTTTCGGGGGTCGCTATTGCGAGCAGTTTGCCGCTTTTAGACTTAAATTCAACGGGCTTGCCGTCTGGCGTTTTAACGCCGTCCTTCGATATCTCCACACTCCCCATGCGCTCAGCGTTTACACCGATAAATCCGTCGTAAAATTCCGACACTGATTTTACGGACATCGCAGTTGTCGCCGCCGCGCATATAGCTGTCAGCGCAAAAAAATACGCAACCACCTTCCACTTCCATTCAAACGCGGCCCGCTCATAGGCTTCGGGCGGCGCGAACGATTTTATCATCGCAATAAGAATCTCCATGCTAAATCTTTTGTTTCTGCATTATAGCCTCAAAGCTTTCGGGCAGCTTCGCCGACGCCGAAAACACAACTTTTTTTCCGGATATTTCCGCTTCAAGCTCGGTGCAGGCGCAATGCAAAAAAAGCCTGTTTATTTTCGACATCGAGCGGATTTTCTTGTTGGCGGCAAAATTTCCGTAGGTTGCGTCCCCGAGTATCGGCATTCCGTGCTTTGCGCATTGTACGCGGAGCTGATGGGTAATGCCCGTCAGCGGCTCGAGCCTCACGAGACACACTCCATAATTATTTTTATCGAATCCCTCGACAAAAAATTTAGTCTCGGCCTTTTTTATCGACGAATCGGACACCTTTACGAAAGAGTTTCGCACATACCCGACAAGTTTGCGCTCGTAAAGAGTATCGCGCCAAGTGCCTGCGCGAACCGGAGCGCGGCATACGCACAAAGCGACGTATTTTTTTGACACCTTGCGCTCTAAAAAAGCCCTTTTTGCAGCAGCCGCAGCCTCCGGATTTGACGCGGCGAGAACTATCCCCGAAGTTGGCGAGTCGAGCCGGTTTATAAGCCAAAGCCTCTTCGCTTCTCCGTCCGCGCCTTCCCACGAATAATATTCGCCCTTGAAATTGTACGGCGCCCTCACCATTGGCGCCGACTTCCCCCCGTCGGGGTTCGGGTGCGTCGCTTTCCCCGCCTTCTTGGATATCGCAATCAGCCCGCTTTCGTCGCACGAAGCTATCTCGCAGCCGTCGCCAAGCGGTATGGTTTTTGCAAAAATTTCAACGTCGTTCATCGGTAATGGAAGGTTATTCGCACGTCCTGGTTGCTGTCGCCCAATACTGAAATCATTTCGCGGGTCCATTCGCCGTATGGGGCGGTTGTCAAAATCGACTGCTCGCACAATCCTCGCCCGGTATTTGTCGAGTTTGAATACAGCACAGATATTGAAACGAGATTCCCGCTCTTGTCGAGAGAGTATTCTATGACGACCATCGTATTTACCGCCGTATTCAAATCGTATTGGGAGCCGAGCAGATTCCACTGCCTTGAAATCGCCTCTATCATTCTTTGTTGGTACGCCCCAAATTCGCTGAAGCGCGAGTCCACCGCAATAGTCCCCTGATTGCTTGCCCGCGACCTATTGTCGGCAAGGGGCCCCGCAGGAATCCTCATGCTAAGGTATGGGCGCGGCTTGGGGGCGGGGAGAGACTCGTCGGTAGGCGGAGTGTCCTGCGGCGCAGGCTGTGGTTGTTCTTGCGCGGGGATTCTCGACCCGTTTTCGGCTATCTCCGCGCCGTCGTCGGGCTTTCCGCCGCCGTCTGCCGCGGATTTTTTAGGAGGAGCGGACGCGGTGTTTATTGTTTGCTCCCCGCTGCCGGAGGGGGTAAATTTTTCGTCTGCAAGGCTTGTGTCGTCCGGCTTGTCGGTTGGATAGGCATTTTTTTCGCCTGAGGTTTCCGACTTTGGTAGGCCGTCTTTCTCGCCCTCCGCGCCAATTTTTGTTCCTTCCGACTGCGCAGACTTTTCGGCGGAATCCGCGCCGGATTCCCCCTCGGCGGTTGAAACGGCCGGTACAGGCTTGGAAAACTCGGATACGCGGGCGGGTTGTTCGAGGGGCCTTTGCAGAGTTTGAAAGGGTTGTTGCGGATTGAGTATGTCTTCAGGAGAGCTCGTGCCTTCGACAATCTTTTTCCCGTCTTTTATTTCGCCTTCGACATACGGCATTTTCGACTTTGATGAAGGGTCGGGAATAATGTCGGAGGCGCGCTGGTCGGTAAAAGAATCGGGCGCGTCGGGGGAGTCGGGCTTTTCAGTGTTGGCGAATGGATTCGCCTCGACAAATTCGGGCGGGCGCTTCGATATTTCAGGAGGCAGGATTTCAAGCTTCAATTCGTCGCCTCCGCGCGGTGCAGACTCGTATTCGGCAAATCGGTCGGGCGCTGCAAAGTAAACGAGCGCGTGCAGAAGAAGGGCGGCGGCTATCCCCGAAAGCGCGGCAATTTTGTCTTCCGCCCTGCCGCTTTCGTATATGTCAACTTCTCTCGTATTGCCGGCCATTTATTTATGCCATTAAAATTCTTTGAGCATTTTTTTTACGAGTCCGCACGGAAGCCCCATAACATTGTCAAAATTCCCGCCTATTGCCTCTATTATCATAGAACCGCATTCCTGCGCCGCATAGGCCCCGGCTTTGTCGAGAACATTTACGCTTTTTAAGTATTTTTCTATATCTTCCGCCGAAAGTTTTTTAAATTTAACCTTCGATTCCTCTGCGCAAACCAAGATCTTTTCGCCGCCCTCCGCCGCGAGAGCTACTCCCGTAAAGACCGAGTGGGTCTTGCCCGAAAGTTCGGCGAGCATTCTTTTTGCGTCGTCAATCCCAGCGGGCTTGCCGTAGATTTTCCCGCCGAGAGCCACTATTGTGTCTGCGCCTAAAACTGTCGCTTCGCGGAATCTGGCGGAGACTTCGCGCGCCTTCGCAAGCGCGTTCCTGCGGACAATCCCCTCAGGAGAGTCTGACGGGGAATTGTCCTCATCTGCCTTTGAAACCTCCACATCAAACGGTATGCCCGCGCGCGCGAGCAGTTCGCTCCTCCGCGGCGAGGCCGAAGCGAGAATTATCTTGTTGTAATTTTTTCCGCCAATAATAGACATTGGAGAAATGATAATGAAAATCGCCGAACAAAAGGCAAAAGAAAAAAAAATTTTAGAAGCCCGCGAGCTCACATTTGAGGCGGGAAGAAAAATACTCGACTCCATAGACTGGACAGTCTACAAGGGCCAGCGCTGGGTTTTGCTCGGCGCGAACGGCGCCGGAAAGACCTCTTTGCTTTCCACAATTTGCGCCTATAACACCCCTTCATCGGGCGACATGTGGGTCGACGGGAAAAAATACTCGACTTGCAACTGGCAAAAAATGCGCGAAAAAATTGCGCTTGTCGGAAGCCAGATTAAGCGGAGAATTAACCCCGACGAAAAAGTCCTCGAAGTTGTCGTAAGCGGCAAGTTCGCGCAAATAAACTATTGGGGCAAAATCACGCGCCCGCTGATATTCGAAGCATACAAAAAAATGAAGGAGCTCGGGATAGGGAATCTCGTCGACGACCGCTGGGAGTACATATCGCAGGGCGAGCGGCAAAAGGCTCTTATCGCCCGCGCGCTAATGCTAAAACCGTCGGTTGTGTTTCTCGACGAACCGTGCACTGGCTTGGACCCTGTTGCGCGCGCTAAATTTGTGGAATTTTTAGACGCTCTTGCCGCCTCCCCTAAAATACCGGCGATTGTAATGGCGACACACTATGTTGAGGAAATACCTCCGTCGTTTTCGCACGCTATAATTATAAAAAACGGAAAGGTGCTTGTATCGGGAGAAATCTCAAAGGTGCTTACGTCGAAAAATCTGAGCGAGGCCTACGGAGCCGAATGCGCGCTTTCAAGGCGCAACGGAAGATATGAACTGCGCATAAAATCTTTGCGCTAACATAAAAATCCATCATGTCCCAATCAAGAAGAATGCAGAAATATGCCATTTCTTGCGCGGTTCTATTAGCCGCGCAACTATTTGCGCAAGCCGCGCAGTTTCCCGGCCTCCCAAACAGGTTTTCCGAGGAAAATTTTAAGTTTGAAACGTTTGAGGATAGCGCAAGCCCTTACTCGGGACCGCTGCCGCCGACGCCCTCGGGATGCGCAGATTTTGAAGTTGAACAGCCGATTTTTCCAGAAAATCCTACGACTGTCAAGGCCGCCGACTTCGGCTTCTCCGAGGAAAATCAGGATTGCGCTGCCGCATTGAACGCCGCAATCGAACACTGCAAAAAAATCGGGGCTTCAAAGCTTGAATTGCCGGAGGGCGTCTTCAAATGCTTTGGCGCAGACGGAGTATTACTCGATTCTATTGAAAACTTCGTTTTAGACGGGAAGGGCGCCACTCTTATTTTTAGGAAAACCAAGGGCAGCCCAAACTTCTCCATAACCAACTCCAAAAGGATAAAAATTTGCAACCTCAAAATGGATTGGGACTGGGAATCCGATCCGCTCGGGGCGTTTGTAAAAGTCGTTGGAAAGCATGTCGACAGAAATTCAGACAGCTACATTGACGTAGAATTTGTAGGGTACGAAAAATATCCGCTCTACGGCAAGCCAATGCCCATAAAAGTCTTGTATCTTATGGACGAAAAATGCGAGGGCATATCCAATGAGCGCGGTGTTGCATACTTCGGCACAGGCGACGGGCATTACGGAACTAAAAATGAATGGCTCTCTCCAAACAAAGCGCGAATCTATCCGGGGGTTGCACCTGTCGGCCTCCCAAGGCCGGAGGATTATCCAAACGAATATTCAAAAAGTAAAAACTTTTGGATATCAAGCCGCGCAATGGTCGGGAGAACTTACAGAATTATGCACCATTATTACGGCAAAAACGCCTTTTCCTTGCGCGACAGCAAACATCTAACATTTGAAAACATCGACGTCTATTCTTGCCGCGGAATGGGTTTTATCGTCTCCTACGGAACGGAATATTGGCAGGCTTTAAATGTGGCTTTCGTACCTAAAAAAGGCTCCAACCGCCCGTGCTCAACCACTGCGGACGTCGTGCACTGCACGTCAAACGGCGGCTTCTGCAAACTTGTGAATTTCCGCGCTTCGCTAAACCAGGACGATCTTTTCAATTTTAACGATAAAGCTGCCGTCGGCAAAAAAATCTCCCCCGATAAAATCGCCCTTGTAAATATGGGCGGCGCGCGCTATATAAACGCGTCTGCGGGAAACGAAATGGAATTTTTCCTGCCGGACTATTCCCCTCTTAACTTTAAGGCAAAAATTGTTTCAGTATCCGCAAACATCTTAAAATTCGATTCCGCGCTGCCGAATTTCGACAATTTCGTTCTGCAAAAAAAATCGCACCGCACTCGAAACATTTTGCTAAAAAATTGCCTCTTTAAAAACTACGTCGGCAGAGGAATCGTGCAAACGAGCAATGTCACCATTGAAAATTGCACCTTTGAAAACGGCATAAACTCTCCGCTGAGATTTCAGCGCGCTTACTCTGCAAAAAGCTGGGCTGAGGGATACGGCTGCAAAAATGTCGTTGTAAGAGGGTGTAAATTTATAGATTCCGAACTTCGCCAGCCTCTCTACGAAATTTTTCACGAGATTTTCGCGGGAAGCAGAAGGATTGACAAGTCTTCCGATTTCTTAAAGTCGGAGACAGCTTCGGATATTCTTATAGAAAACTGCGAGTTCAAAAATTTGATAGCCTCCTCCTTATTCTGCCTATACGCCCAAAACGTCATCTTCAGGAATAATTCTATAGAAATCTCCCCGAAGGCAAAACCATACGCCGGTTGCCCAATAATAGAGCATTCCGACAATGTAGCATTTATAAACAATAAATTCTATGCTGATACGGCGGCAAAACTCGGCGCGTATGTGGGAATCGACTCCAAAAACGCGGTAATATCCGGAAATTCTGTTATCCCGCAAAAATCGGAGACTGGCGCAAAAACGCAAAATTAAGGCGGCCTATTTTATTTGCGCAACGCGCCTCACCGAATCTTTCGCAATCCGCGGTTGCTTGCACATGCTGTTAAGCACGCTGCGACGAAAAAATTGCGCTATTGGCAAGAAGCCCGCCGCAATGAATCCTTAATCCTTCGCACTTTATTGCCGAGGGGTCCGTTGCAATGTGCTGAATCTTTCGCTATACGTCCGCTTCCCGCATTGCTATGCGTGCCAGGATAAAATATGTTTGTTCTATCCTTGCTACAAAGTGCGCTACAAATATTGCTTCCCAAATTGCTGCGTACGTTGAAGCGCAACGTGCTCACTCTGTTCCTGCTACGAATTAAGCCGCGCCAAAACTGCCGAAAACCAGTTGCTTGCCCCTGCTGTTAATCGCGCTGTGATAAAACATTCGTACCCTTGCCGAGCCGCACGCCGCGCAGGGTTAGAAAATTCTCCCCATTCGCTTATTGCGCTTTGCCCTTGTGCATTCTATTCGGGCTTTGCCTGTGAGTCAGCTTCTTGCGCTTGCTCGGAGGCGCTTTCTGCCGCAAGTGTATCGGCAAGCTTTTGCGCTGTATTGGGGAAGGGCGGATATATAAACGGCTCTATCGACACGGCCTTGCGCTCCTTCGTGTCTATATCGATTACGCATGCGCATATGCGAGGATCGCTGTCGGCCATCAAAAATGCGCGCGGTCGCCCGTCGATAAAACGCTGTAAAATTACCTCCCACTTGCGCCCCAGGCACGAGGTCCACGGCCCGGTCATGCCGGCGTCGCTTAAAAATGCGAGCCCTTTGGGGAATATACGCGCATCGTTCGTCGGTATATGTGTGTGTGTGCCAACAACTGCCTGCACTCTGCCGTCAAGATGCCATGCCATCGACACTTTTTCGGAGGTCGTCTCGGCGTGAAAGTCGAGAAATATTGCGTCGCAAACGGGCTTTATCCTGTCGACCATTTCCGATGCCGCGGCAAATGGGCAATTCGCTTTTATTTTCATCAGTGTTTGCCCTAAAAGCGAAAATATCCCAAGCTTCTCTCCGTTCTTTTCAAGTATTAGATATGTGCGGCCGGGGTTGCTCGAAGGCAGATTCGCAGGCCGGCATACTCTTTCCAGCGAATCGATTTCACCCTCAAAACAGCGCTGGTCCCAAATGTGGTCGCCTAGGGTTATGGCGTCAACGCCAGCCCTGAAAAGCTCCTCAGCCATATTCTTTGTTATGCCGTTGCCGCCGGCGGCGTTTTCGGCGTTGGCGATTGCAAAGTCAATCCCCAACGCCTCGCGTATGCGCGGCAAGTTCTCCGACAAAATTCTTCTGCCGGGCTTGCCTACAATATCGCCTATGAAAAAAATCCTCATTTTCCGATAAGCCCGAGCTTTTGGACAAGTTCGCGCATGTCGGAAACTGCGCCTTTCTCTGAGAACTCCGGCGGTATCTCGACAAGGATTCCCCTCGATTTATAGTAATCGACAAGCGGAAATGTCGTGGAACGGAAAACTTCGAGGCGCTTCTTGACAGTCTCTGGCTTGTCGTCGTCTCGTGTGTAGAGCTTTCCCCCGCACTTGTCGCAAACGTTCTCCTTCTTTGGCGGATTGAATTCCTTATGGTAGGGTGTCTGGCAATCAGAGCATATCAGGCGCCCCGATATGCGGCGGATTATCTCGGAGTCGGGAACGTTCAAATATATGACGTACGAAATTTTCTCGCCGAGCTCTTCAAGAATTTTATCGAGCATTTCCGCCTGCGCTATCGTGCGGGGAAATCCGTCGAGTATAAATCCGTTTGACGTGTCCGGATTTTTAAGGCGGTCCTTCACCATGGCGGCGGTGACGTCGTCGGGTACTAATTCCCCCTTATTTATATACGACTTGGCCAGTTTGCCGAGTTCCGTATCCTGCTTTATATTGTATCTGAACAGGTCTCCAGTGGAAACTTGCACGATGCCCAAAACTTCGCAAAGCGCAACTGCGCGCGTCCCTTTGCCGCTTCCAGGCGCTCCAAGCATTATTAGATTGGCTTTTTTCATAGTATAAAATTTAAGCTGAAAATATTTGCAACAATGCTAAAAATCGGCAAGCATTTTTTGCCATGCAGGAATCCGACAAGACCAATCGCATTTGCGGCTTAAGCTGCGACGGGAACGGCAAAGTTTTGCTATATCTCGATTCCGACGGCCGGCGAACGCGCGAATGCGCCTACTTCCAACCTTTTGCATGGATAACTTCCGATGCAGCACAGACGCCTTTTGAATCATCGCGCGAGCATCTTTCAGGCCCGGATTGGGCGCCCCTAAACACAATCGTAAATTTTCCCGGGGACTCCTCCGCAAATTCCTTTATGAAGGCGCGCGACAAATCCTTGCCCGTAGAAAAATCCGCATGTTCCGAAAATCTTTTCTTGGCGCGCAACAACATGCGCATGTTCGCCGGAATGGCTTTTGAGGAAATCAGAATAACGGAAATATACGTATCAATTTCAGACTCCCACGACACCCTCGGAAGAATTTACGCCGTATCTCTCGGCGGGTTTGGCGGATTTAAGATTTTAAAATCCGCGGATTTCTCGGACGCCTCCGAACGCGCGCTAATTGAATCTCTCAATGCTGAAATTCTCGCGCGCGACCCTGACGTGCTTGCAGGCCACGGCATTTTCAGGAGAGATTTAGCGGCAATCGCAGCAAGGGCCAAAAAATTAAAAGTCCGCCTCGAATGGGGCAGGGCGGGCGAAAGCGCAATTTTTAAGAAAACCAGGCTCAAACTCGCCGAGCGGACATTTGGGTATTCGAGGTGCGACATTCCCGGAAGAACTGTCGCCGACACATTTTTGCTTGTGCAGCTTTACGATCTGAGCGTGCGCGATATGGCGTCTTATTCGCTGGGGTATTGCGTAAAGCACTTCGGAGTGCGCCAAGCCGAGCCGAGGGTGAGGTTCGCTCCGCAAGAGGAACTGAGGGCTTTTTCGGAAGACTTCGAAAAGTTCGAGAATTTTGCACAGGAAAGGCTCGGCGACATTGAAAAACTTATCGGAAGGCTTTTGCCTACCTATGTCGCACAGGTCGGAAATTTCCCGATGACATTGCAGGAATGCATGTCTCGCGGGAGCGGCGCTAAGGTCGAGAGCCTGTTTGTCGAAAAATACCTGTCGGCCGGGGCGGCGTTGCCGCTGCCTTCACGCAGCAAGTATTTTGAGGGGGCGTTATCGGAAAGCTTTGCTTCGGGCATTTTTAAAAATGTTTTGCACTACGATGTAGCTTCCCTGTATCCGAGCATAATGCTGCTGCTTGGCAAATGCCCTAAAAACGACTATTTGAAGGTTTTTATACCGCTTCTAAGTTCTCTGCGCGAGTATAGACTAAAATATAAAAAACTTTCCAAGACTGAAAAAAATCCTGCGCTCGCGCGCGAATTCGACGCGCGGCAAATGAGTTTTAAGATTTTAATAAACTCATTCTACGGCTACTTGGGGCTCGACAACGCGACTTTTGCAGACGCATCACTAGCCGAGGAAGTCACGGGTAAGGGCAGGGAGATTCTCGAAAAAATCATTGGCGCATTTTCCTCCATTAAAGACTGCAAACTTCTCGAAGCCGATACGGACGGGCTGTATGTGCAAAGCGAAAAATATTTTGACGCGCCCCACGACTTGCTTTCCATGGTTTTGCCGGTAGTCCCCAAGGGCATAGACCTCGAATTTGACGGCGCTTACGACGCCATGCTTTGCTATAAAGCCAAAAACTACGCTCTTTTAAAAGACGGCGCCGTAATTCTAAAAGGGTCGGGTTTTAAAAACCGCTCAACCGAGCCATTTTTGAGGGATCTTACCGCAGAAATGGCTAAGGCGAAATTGTCCGGAAAGACCGATATTTTGCGCGATAAAATCGAGTCAGCAAAAAAAAGTATCGCATCGGGACAAGCCGATATTGAGTCAATCTCCAAGAGCGAATATATAAATAAGCCCGTTTCGCAATATCTCGACGAAATCCAAAACGGCGGGGCGCGCAGGGCGCCTTTGGAGGCCGCTGCAATGCTCTCGCCTTATCCGGAAGTGGGCGACCGCATGTCGTACTACATTGCGCGCGGAGACGGCAAGCGCTCACCGGATTGGAAGAACGCGAGGCCATCCGCTCTATATGACCCCGCAAACTATCCTTACGATTCCGACTATTATTTGAGAAAAATAGACGATTGGCAAAAGCGCTTTTCAGATCTGATAGGCGGCGGGCAACTCGAGCTCTTTTAGCCGCTTTAATCGATAATTCTTGATAAAAGCAACTCTTTTGAAATAATGGCTGCATAATGAAAATTTTAGACTACAAAAGCGCCGATTTCTGGCGCGAATTAAATTCCGCCTGCAAGCCGGATTCGGAAAATCCGCAAATTGCGTCTGCCGTTGACTCCGTAATTTCAAAAGTGCGCGAGTCCGGCGATTCGGCTCTCGAAGAATTGACTCTTAAATTTGACGGAGTAAAAATACCCGCAACAGATTTGCGCGTAAAGCCCGATGAAATAAAAAAAGCATTGTCGCTTGTCTCTGCTGCCGATAAAAAGGCTATAAGGGAGGCAGTTGCCTGCGTAAAGGCGTACCACAAGCATACGCTCCCGAAAAATTGGCGCGCTAAAAATCCCCACGGCGCGACTGTCGGCGAAAATTTTTATCCGATTAACCGCGTCGGCATTTACATTCCCGGAGGCAAGGCGCCGCTCGTCTCGACGGTTGTGATGACAACTACCCTCGCCAAACTCGCGGGCTGCCCGGAAATCTGCGTGTGCACTCCGCCCGCGCGCGACGGAACTATAAACCCGCATATTCTTGCCGCGCTTTCCATCGTGGGCGTTTCCGAGATTTATAAGGTTGGCGGAGCGCAGGCGATAGCCGCAATGGGGGTAGGGACGCAGACGATTAAACCAGTCGACAAGCTCTTCGGGCCTGGAAACGCCTTCGTTATTGAGGCAAAACGCAGACTATTCGGCTCAACGGGCGTCGATTTGTTGCCTGGGCCGAGTGAAGTCCTGGTAATGGCGGATTCGTCTTCCAATCCGCGCTTTGTAGTTGCAGATCTGCTGTCACAAGCGGAGCATGGAAGCGGAAGGGAAAAAATATTTCTCGTATGCACGTCAAAAAAACTTGTGGAAAAAGTGCGGGAATCCCTTCCGGACGCGGCGGCAAAACTTTCGAGAACACAGATGTTGATGAAAATAATCTCCGACGGATGCGTAACGATAATCGTCCCGAATCTCGAAGCCGCTTGCGAAGTCGCAAACTTCATATCGCCTGAGCATATGGAGCTAATGACGGATTCCCCCGAAAAGCTTGTTCCCAAAATCAAGACTGCCGGCGCAATACTCGTCGGAGAATACACTCCCACGGTATTGGGCGACTTCACCGCAGGCCCAAGCCATACTCTACCGACCGGACGCACCGGCCGCTTCTCCGGCGGATTGCAGCTCGTGGATTTTATGCGCCGGAGCTCGTATGTAAAATACGACAAAAAGTCGGTTCAAAAAGCTATGGGGGTTGTTGGCGCTTTCGCGTCTATGGAAGGCCTCGACGCGCACGGCTCAAGCTTAACCCAGCGAATTTGGTAATATGCCGGACTCGGGGGAACCATCGTCCATAGCAAGCCTTCTTAGAAAAAACAAGAGGCTTGCGAGAGAATTGTCGAGAATGGACGCCGTGTTTAATGCCATACATTCGGCAATCGTAGTCTGCGACGATACAGGAAACATTCTTTTTGCAAACTCGTTCGCAGACAGCCTGCTCGGTTTAAATTCGTCAGGAAGCGGTGTGTGCATATTTAAACTCCTCCCAGGCATGGACGCCGCGCTTGAGAGCGCGGCAAAAGGCTCTTTCGCTTTGAGGGAGTTTGAAATATCATACCCTGAGCACAAGATGCTTAGCGCGCAGATTATCCCTTTCAATTTTGGCGAAGGCGGGACATTTGCCTTAATCCTAAACGATATTACCCGCGAAAAACTTTCCACCGAGGAGCGCATAGAAAGCGAAAAGCTTTCGTCCCTCTTGAACCTCGCTTCGGGAGTGGCGCACGAGATTGGCAACCCCTTAAATTCAATAAATATCCACTTGCAGCTCGTCTTGCGCAGGCTCAAAAAAATGCAGGCGGGGGATAAATCGGACGATATAGTCGGGGCGATAAAAGAATCCGTAGAAATATGCGCTTCCGAAGTGTCACGGCTCGACTCAATAATAGAAAATTTTCTAAAAGCCCTGCGTCCAATGCGCCCAAATATGGTCGACTGCGACCCGATAAAGCCGCTTGCGGAAACTTTGAAGCTCCTAAACGGAGAACTTGAAAATCTCCGCATATCTGTGAATGTGGATATCGACGCGCTTCTGCCGACAGTTTATGCGGATTCCAATCTTCTAAAACAGCTGTATTTTAACATACTCCACAATGCAATGGAGGCAATGGACGGCGGCGGGAATATATCTGTTCGGGCTTCGGCGGACGACGATTTTGTGAAAATTTCATTTGCAGATACCGGCTGCGGCATAGACGAGGAGGGAATGTCAAAGCTCTTTAAGCCGTACTATACGACAAAGACTGGCGGGCACGGGCTCGGAATGACAATAATACAGGCAATAGTGCGCGCCCACGGCGGAAAAATCGACGTTGAAAGCAAGCCAAATATCGGTACAACTGTCACTGTCGCGTTGCCGCGCACTTACCGCAGAATACGCCAGATAGACGCTTGAGAGGCAAGTTAAAATCGGGTATTTTTTTATGAAAGGAACCCAGATTTTTACTTTTCTATCCGGGGACTCAATTGCAGCGTTTTAGCGCGGAAAATTTCAAAGTTTTTTACCGAGTTTTCTCTCAAAATCAGATTTTGACACTCCGGTAATTCTCTCAAAAATTTCGTAGTCGAAATTCGGAAGTTTGAGTGTTTGCAGTATCTCCTCAATGCTCGCGCGCTCGAATGCCTTTGGTGGATTGGGAAAGTTGAGCCATTTCGGAAGTTTTATATCGGATATTTCAGCGTCAACTGGCTTGTTGAACATAAAGATCTTCGGAGGAATTGTATTAAAATAGCCGGAATTGCGGTTGCCGATATTCCATTTGCCCGAGTTGCGGTTGCCTACATTAAAACTGCCGCTGTTTGCAAATCCACGGTTGTGGTCGCCGCTGTTGTACGAGCCTTTGTTGAAGTTCCCGGTATTGGAGTGGCCGGTGTTGTCGCACCCGACATTGCCGGAGCCGCAATTTCTGTCGCCTACATTGTCGATTCCCGAATTGCTGTCGCCCGTGTTAAAGTCGCCGCTATTGAGAGAGCCTGTATTGCGGTTTCCCGTATTAAAGTCTCCGCAATTCCAGTTGCCGGTATTGTGCTTTCCAGTATTGCCTGCGCCCGTATTTGCAAAATTTTCCGAGTCTGAAAACTCGGCGGGAGGCAGGGTAGGAACAAGGTCCGCCGTAACGTCTTTTAAAAGCCTTATGCGCGAGCAGCAAACCTGTTTTTCAACTCCCGCGCATTCCGCGCGGCTGATGCCCTCAACTTCAACTTCGTAAATTTTTGCGCCTGGGACATACCACATATTCCAGTATTTTGACACATAGTATCCGTCGGAAAAAAGTTTGTTTTCCGGAATCTCCGGTAACCATTTCCCGGGGACTCCATTCCCGGAGGGCAAATATGGAGAATAGTCGAACCGTTTGGTGGGAGACTTGCCGTCATCGGAAATAACTTTGTAGTATTTTTCTTCCATTCATTGCAATTTTCAAAATAAGATAAGAGATGTCAAAACGCTTTTATTTTATTGAAATAATTTTTCTTCATATTATATAAGATTATATGAATAAAGAGATTATTTCAGCTTTCATTTTTGCTTTTTGCGCTGTCTTCTGCAATATAGTAAAGGCGGATACCGGGGCAGGGGGAGAGAATAAAACGGGAATATCCGCCGAAGATATGAAAACTCTCACCGACGGGATTGGCGGAAAGAATTTTGAAAGCGCCCGCCTTGCGTACGAAAACCTCGGATATGTATCGGGGCTTGTAGAGCTTGCCAAGAGCGATGAAAAAGCTAAAGAATACCTCGGGAAATTGGAGGAAAATCTCGCGAAACTGGCGTTAGAAAACGATAACTACGCCGTAATGCGCCTCGCGGAAATCGCCTATTTGAAAGGTGACGCCGAACTGTTTAAAAAATATGCGCGCAAGGGGCTTGCCGAATCCGCCGCCTATGCCGCAGGAATTTTCGGTAAAAATCCGAGCCTCGATGGCTTAAAAAAGTTTAAGAAGTATAATAGTACGGTTGTATATAGAGATATGTTGAAGGCATATATGCGGTCGGGGAAAGATAAAGAGGCGGGGGATCTTTTGGATTCAGATTCATATTGCGAATTAAAAGATGGTTCTCCCGACGCTCTATTGTACGATTTTGGGAAAATGGGCAAGGAAACGCGGAGAAAATTAGTTTCGCTCCTAAAAAACCTAAAAAATAAAAATGTATCAACCTATGCGGCAATTTATGCGATTTCTCTGAGAGATAAAACTTTTGAAGCCGACGGTAAAAATGCTTTAAATGAGTTGGAAAAATATCCCGAAGCGATGAGATTGCGCGAATTGTCCAGAATGTGCAATTTCTTGAATTTGAAAAATGAACGTTTAAAAATATTTGAAAGACTTTATGAGCTTGAAGCCTTATTCGCATACGACGAGTTAGATCTTGCCAAAAAATGGCTTGGAGTTCCTTCATTAAATTATGAATTGCCTTTTAAAGATTTTTCGTCAAACCCCAAGCGCGAAAAAATATTGAAAATATTTGAGGAAGAATACGCATCTCAACCAGATGACTTTTATTTAATATCGAATCTTGCGGGAATGTACAGAGCTCTCGGAATGGAGCAAAAACGAACGGAGTTTCTTGAAAAAGCGATAAAAATTATTTCCAATCCGGGCACAGTAAAAACCCTTGCAGTTTCATTTGCTTTGGGAAGCGTCAATATCGATAAAAATACCCAAAAATTTGAAAAAATAATTGAGGGGTTGGACAACTCGGAAAAAGCCGACGCCTATATTGAAATTATACACGGGCTATTAAACGGCAATTACTTTAAAATGGTTCCGGAGAAATTAAAAGAAGCCGTTTCTTACAACAAAAAAGCAATGGAACTGGGGAATTTTTCCGAGTGCTATACAATCTATTCCAAGCTTGGAGAAGACGAATGGAATAGCCTGTTTTTAGAATATCCCGAAAATAAATATATAAAATTTTTAGAGGGAATGCACCTCGCGGAAAACAGCGACTGGGAAAAAGCCCGCAAGGCGTTCGAACGCTCCTCTGGCATGGGCTGCGTCTATGCGAAAGGAATTCTTATGGCGTGCGCATTCCAAGGAATAAACGAAAAAAAGGATAGGGCGAAAGCTGAAAAATTGCGCTCCGAGATTGAGTCGGCGTTTGAGAGCGAATGTATGGATAAAACGCATGTTGGAATCAAAATATCGAACAATATTCAGCATCTGTTTGCATTAGACAACGAGACGCAAAAGTATGTATATAGCATTGGCCGCGATAGTGAAGATCGGGGGTATAACTATCATTCCATATATCATAAAATAAATTCCATAAGATACCGGGCGGACAGGGAAAAATATGTGGACGAATTATATCAAAAATGCGTCATAGAAAAAACAGGCTTGGAAAATCTTACCTTTCTTATTAATCATTACGCATACAATAAAGATTACAAAAAGCTACTAAATTGCTCCAAGTTGGCCCATGAAAGGGAGAATCCGCTGGACGTTTATTATCCCGTTATGCTGATGTTTGGTATTTCCAATGAAAAGGACGAAAAGTTGGCATTTGAAAAATTGAATGAACGACCTTACAACGACTTTTATAAATACCTTATTTCTTACGCTTACCGCTATGGAATAGGAACAGCAAAAAATATAAAAAAAGCCGACGAAATAATTTCAACAATTAGTGTCTGGACAAATTTCGATATGTCACTTTTAAGAGAAGTCGTGGACTTATCGGAGCATACGGAATATGTAATCAATTATCAATTGGGAAACAAAAACTTAAATGTCAATGAGCGTATCTATAAGATACAAAGCCTTATTGGATTATATAAAGAATACGACGTTTCAAAACTCCCCAAGGCTTTAAAATTATACGAAGATTTTGCGAAAGAAAATCCGGCAGCATATAAAGAATTGGCGGCGCTATATAAAAATCCTTTTATTTGCGACCCTAAAAAAACTTTTGAATACAATCAAAAATATGCGCAATGCTACAAAAAATTGTATTCAATAGACGATATAAATTCAAACCTCGACATGGCTTTTGCCTACCTTCACGGCATTGGGGTGGAGAAGGGCGAAAAGAAAGCTTTTGAGATTTTTAAAAAATGCTCTGAAAAACCGTACCGCGACGGCTCGATGAAGGCGTTAGAGTGCATGGCATTCTGCCTTGAAAATGGAATAGGAACAGCAAAAGATACAGCTCAGGCAGATAAAATACGCGAAAATATAAAGCGCATGGCGTCATACAATATAAAGCCTATGTATTTCGACGCCGTTTTGCTCTTGAAAGATTTATATCAGAAAAATGCGCTCGGAAATTATCCCAATATGCGAAAATATTGGACAGAATTTTTTGCCAAAAATTCCCCCGAAGATAGAAATTCCAAGTTGTGCAAGCTTTATGACTTGTACACATTTGACAGAGAAAACGCCGACCCCAAAAAAGCTTTTGAAATTATAGTAAAAATAGAAAAAAGCGGTTCCAAGTTAAGCGGGGAAATGGAACAAAGAAAAGCGTTGTCGCTTTATTACGGCATCGGCACGGAAAAAGATGAACAGAAAGGCATGGCGATTTTAGAGGAATTGCTGAAAAGAGGAGATTTTGACGCTGCTGAATCTCTGGACTATATTCACAAAAAAAGCGGAGACAAAACAGAAATCCCGGAAATTTCCGAACTTTTCCGCGTTGCAAGCCCCGAAATACTTATCATAACCGCTAAGAGATATGTAAGCGGCTTAGCGTGTGCAAAAGACCTTGAGCGCGCAAAATATCTATTAAAGCTTGCCGCAGACAAAAAATCAAAAGAGGCAAAAGCGTATTTTGACAATTTTGAAAAGTTTGTAAGTCAAAACTCTTAGCTTTCATAAAATACGAATTAGCACGCACGCTCCTTGCCGACTTATACCTCTCTTTGCGCCTAAAAATGCGGAGAAATCGGAATTTTTGAGCGCGGGAAAACTTCTTACTTCATTTTTACGGAAAGTGCGACCGGGAGCTTAGATTCTGCGGCCTCTTTGGGGAGTCCAACTTTTATTCCAGGCTCTCCTTTTATATTTTTTGCGTAATCCCATTTAACGCGCGATTTGGATTCCAAAAGCATCAAAACCGCTCCTTTAGGAGGCATTAATTGCAGAAAAATTTCTGATTTGGGTTCGGATATTATCGCATACGCGCAAGAGCCGTCCTTCGAGCGCGTGTACGATACGCCTTCTTTTGTGTATGGCGCTTGCGGGCGAGTAGCGAAAATTGCTTCACCGTTTAAAGAAAGCCATTTTCCAATTTCTTTAAACCGCTGCATTTGTATTTCCGCTATTGAGCCTTGTCCGTCAAGATTTACAAGCAGCAACAGGTTTCCGCCGCGCGCGACAATATCGGCAAATAGCGCCACAAATTCTTTTGCTGAAAGGACGCTGTTTTCGTCGTCTTGCCAATTGTTGCCGTAAGATTGGCTTATGCCGCGGCACGCCTCCCACGGGTGGTAGTTTTCGGCATTTATGCACTCAGAGGTATCGCCGTATTCGTCCGTATAGAAATCGCCCCTTACTGTTCTTAGCCATTGTCTTGGGCGTTCTTTGGTAAATTTTCCGGCAATTTCTTCGGGTTCTCCAAGCCCATATCTATCGTTTATAGCTACTGGCTTTTCAGAAACATTATAGAAGTATGCCGCTATTTCGTAACTGCCGAGTTTTGCGGCTTTTTCCGACCAGTCGGCGTCGTACCATAGGATATCTGGGGAATATTTGTCTATGAATTCGACAGCTTGCGGAATAGTGTATTCGCGGACAAAATCGTTTACTGCTATTTTCCCGGACGCTTTGTATTCCATGTCGGCGGAGTAGGGGATTATTTTGTTCCATGAACAATTAGCAAGATTTCCGCGCTTATCCAAAACGGGGAACTCCCATTCGCTGAGGCTAAAATAAAATCCGAATTTAAGCCCATTTTTACGGCAAGAATCAGCAATTTCTCCGGAGATGTCGCGCTTGGGTCCCATTTCAACGGAATTGCGAAAAGTGTACGACGAAGGCCACAGACAAAAACCAGAATGATGTTTTGAAAACGGTATGACATACTTTGCGCCGCATTCTTTAAATAGGTCAACGAGTTTTTCCGGATTAAAATTTTTCGCCTGGAAAAGAGGAATAAAATGGTCGCGCTGGAAGTCTGCGCCCCAATTTTTTACATGATAGCTGCGGTAACCCCAGAAAGGGGAATTTGAGTCAAAGACGCTATACATTCTAAGCTCGTACCAATCGGGATACATAGCGCCTTTTCTCGACTTTGGGGCCCAAGATGCAAGCGACCAAAGCCCCCAATCGACAAATATTCCGAATTTTGCATCTTTGAACCATTCGGGACACTCATGTAGGTCGAGCGACTTGCCGTCGGGCTTCCATTTGCCGTTTTTATTTACAGATTCAATGCGTCGCATTTGGTTTTGCGCCTTATGAATCAAATCTTTTGAAAAAACGTCGGAGATCTGTTTTAAATTATATTTGTATAACTTTGGCGTGTAGTCGGTGGGCTTGCGGTATTGGGCTGGTGCCATCGGATGGTTCGGGATTTTCTGAGGATTTATAGCAACTGTAATTTCACCGGGAGCCGTTGTGACTGTATCATCGGCTAATAATTCCAAGAAAAAAATAATAATCCTGCAACCAGTATTTTTTTCATGATTGTTTATAAATTTAAAATTTTACGTAAGATGTTTTTTTACTCAACGGATTTTTTTAACTTTAAGAGTAAACCCTTGGAAAAATATTTATATAGGGTTATAAGATAATTTACATACTTGACCAAAAGTTTAATTGACTTAGTATTATTAGATAAATTTAGGTCAATGTTTTTTGTTAGTAAAAAACTTTTGAATATTCTTCATGCCGTAAAAATGATTCATAACAAGTTAAATATCGGAAATATATAAAATATATAAGAAAGTTTCATTTGTCGCACAATGTACATTATGTCTAATTGTAGGCTCTCGAAACCGCACTTTTATTCCTAAAAAATTTGATGACTTATTCGGTTTTGCTGACTTTTTTAAATTTCAGGGAAATTTAGAAATTCAAAAAGATTTCAGGATATTTTTGCGCTTTTGAATCAAAATTATCTATTTCTTAATACATACTATCCAAAACGACACTTTTACCCACGTTTTCACCATACTTTTTTTTATGTTTCCTTTTTATTATAAAGTTCGATATTAAATGAAAATCTATTAATATTGCATTGTCTTTATCGTATAAAAATTAAAAAATAAACCGTGTCTTATCGGATACCTGCGTTGGCGGCATGCATTAAATTGCATGTTTTGGCTATTTTCTACCCTGCACTTTTTATTCCTTAAATTTCCGCGTGTAATTAAAAATTACTTGCGATAAATTTGCTCAAAAAAATATCCGCATAAGATCGCAAAATACTAAATCTTAATTTATCTTTTTTAAGTTAAATTTTATGCTTAGAATTAAAAAAAGATTTCCTAAATTCTTTCCCAAATAGTAGCTGCTTCCGCGATAGTTTTGCCGCCGCACGAAAGCTCATGCAATGCGCAATCGCAATATACGCGCGCAATAGAATCCACAGTGTCTCCCAATTTAGCTTCGCGTTTAAATTTTATAGAGTATCCGGCAAGTTTGCGCGATATCAAGAAATCGTCAGGCAGTGCTTCTACCGCCCTCGGGAGATATTTCACATTTGTAAGATGTGAGTTAAAATCTATATCGTCAAACCTAACTTTGCGCGATACTTTTTGCGTATATTCTCCATTCTTTGCGATAAAACATATCTCAAATATTTTGTCATATCCTGCAAGTGCGTCCATTTTTTCAATATCAAAGGCTTCGGAATATTCTGAAATTTTGCAGGGTCTATGCGATGGAATTTCCGCAACAAGATAATCCGCTTCCCCGCGGGCAAAAATCTTCCCTTTCTCGTCTTGTTGGATAAAGTCAACATACATTCTTGCGGCAGAAACACTGCGAATCCAAACTCGGACTTTTACGCGCTCTCTCCAGAAAGGCATTTGTCCAGAAAAACGAGTTTCGACGCTGCTTATTAGCCATGTAAGAGAATGCCTTGCCATGTCGTACCCAGCTAGTCCCTTTGAAGTAAAATATTCGGCGGCGCATTCTTGAAAGAAAAAAGCCGCACCTGTTTTAGTCAGCCTGTAATCGGAACCGATTTCAGAACTCCTGACAGAATAAAATGCCTCGTATGCCATATTAAGAGAATATGGCAGAAAGAGAAACGCGTTTTGTCCGAATTGTCGACAAATAATAAAAAAATTTTTATAAAAAAAGCTTGCCAAGCTAAGAGATAAAGGTAATGTGATGAGCTTATTATTAATGCAATGGACCGCTAGCTCAACGGTAGAGCAGTTGCCTTTTAAGCAATTGGTTCGGGGTTCAAATCCC
>ERZ857840.419-NODE-419-length-64510-cov-4.038849_pt1 | contig 64510 bp, 57 predicted proteins | sample MGYA00519760_ERZ857840 | MGnify/ENA primary metagenome ERZ857840 (study PRJEB31778, sample SAMEA3449371) | human gut metagenome | biome: human gut; feature: human-associated habitat; material: faeces | place: United Kingdom | collected 2010/2012 ... | reverse complement strand
GGAAGATGGTAAGATTAATGTGAAAAATATAGAGCAGGTATTAGAAGTTATTTGTAGAATCATATATAAATTGCTGAAAGTCTTGTTTCAAGGCGTGACGTTCACAATCGAAAAGTTGTGGGAAACATTTAATGAAAAAAAATCTCTTAAAGACGAGAATTAAGGATATATAGAACAAAGTTGTATTATAATGAAGTCGATTGGAGCTATTTCAAGTTTGTTCACACTTCCTTCGAAAGAGGTTTGGAACATTGAAAATGGATTGAATTGGGCGTATAACCAAACCTTACGGACGGATATGCCTTGCGGATTATGTAATGCATTGGAATTGGCTGATGAGTATCGTATGAATTATTCTTCCATCATGGAAGCAAGCGATAAATTAATAAAAGACCAGTTATTGAAGATCGGAGGAACAGGACTTCTCATTTCATTGGGAACGTTATTTAACCCTGTGGGTATTCCTGTGAGTATGGGTATTTCCTGGATGTTGCAATTACGGTTGATTAACTCTCTTGCTTACTTGGGCGGTTACGATTTAAACAGTGAAAATGTTCGTACCCTTGCTTTTGTTCTTTTATTGGGTAAAAGAGCAGAGGACTTTTTTCTTGAAAAGATTATAGGAGCTGGAGCGCTCGGCGTTATGAAAGAAGGTTCCAAGAGCATTATGAAAAAGCTTATTCCGCAGTTCACTTCCCAAATAACAATAAAAGGAGGGATTAAGGTCGTTCCGATCCTTAGCGGAATTGTCGGGACATCCGTGGATGTGTTGATGACGCATGCTATAGCTAAAGTGGCAAAACAAACTTTTTTAAAAACGACTATAGAATGTGAGAGTTTCGTCAGGATGGAAGAGGAACGGATAAAACTTCTAATCAACATGGGGATAGTGGATATGTATTTTTGTAACGAAGAGAAGACATTGATACTTGAGATAATAAAAAATTCAAGCATTCCGGATAGTAAAAAGGATGTGTTCTGCAGGGACATTGAAAACAGTCCTTCGAAACTGTATTCTATCGATTATACACTTTTCAGGAAAGAAAAGTTTTATGGGGTAAATTTAATGACCGGTTTACTCTCTATTGCCTTGGCAGATGGTTTTATTCATCCTGCCGAGAAGATATATTTAGAGGAAATTGCAAAAGAATTGCATATTTCAACGGATGAGTTTTCATCAATCCTGGAGACGTGTCACATAAAACAAGACTGATATAGTTTAATAGATATACACCGATTTAATGTTTAATTCTTAAGTTTTTAAAATTATGCCGACTTATAAATTGATAGCTTCGCGTAACATGGGAAAAATTACAAAAGGTTATGTGTTACAAGTAGTTTCGCACTGTTCTTCCAATCCTGCTCCAGAGGAAATAAGAAATATTTTGAAAACCTTAGGATTTACGGATAGGACTACATTAAGTTATGCTTCTTCGGGTAATTGGATAGTCGAAAAGATTGGTTGATACCGTTTATAATTTGAATCAAATAAAATGAATGAAAAAACAGAGATAGGCGCAGAGGAAAAATGCGAGAATAGGATTCTACAAGAAGAGCCGGAGGTTATAGTTCATGAATTGGAATACACGAAGTCTTTGAAATTGAAAGAGATAATGGCGAATGATAATGAAAAATTAATTCCTTTATTTTTTCCTTGTTATTTAGTAGCGATTGGCATTATTACTTTAACCGGAATCAGTTTGATCGATCCTGCTTTGTTAGAGAGTGCCAATTGGAAGCAAAATACCATTTGGAGTGCCTTGCTTTTTTTCGGCTTATTGCCTCCGTATATGCGTTCAACGAAAGGTGTATGGTTGATCATGGGGTATATATTGGCTTTTTTCCTTTTTGGTGGAGGGAATGTTTTCGGAACGGTTCAGTTGATCCTATCCATATTTAAAATCTTTTTGCCTGTATTTATTCTTTTTCAAATGGTCAGACTTTGGGGAGAAGTGAGGAAATATGGAAAATGGGTGTTGCTGTTTCCGGTCATTGCTTTGATATTTACATTGTTGCTTCTGTCGATAGAAGACCGCAATATATTCCAAAGTACTTGGACTTCATTGACTAATTGGTCTTGGGATATGTATCGGAGTGACGATGGTTTCCACATTTATTTGGGATGTATAGGGATATTGGCAGGAATTACGGAATTTTTGATCGTTAGAAAATACATGGAAAATTAATCATATTGTTTATGTTACTAAGACTTGGAGTTGTAGTTGTAGCTGTTTTACTTGCTATTTTTTTCCTCAATTCGTTGTTGGAGATAATTATTTCAATCCTGATGATTGGAATTGGTATATTGGTTTTGGCTGTATTGGGGGGGATCATCTTTTCATCTACTGAGCAACTGGATGACTACCGGAAATATTTTCAGATGAAAATAAAAGAACTTAAACTGAAATTAAGAATAAAATCAATGGAATAATTATGGAACTTCTTAAGAAGATAGTGTATAGCTTGAATTTAAGTTTATATGTTTTAATTGCTTTTATGGTTGGAATATTTCTTAAACAGTGGTTGTTGGGAGGTATTATTCTTTTGAGTTCCGGGGTGTTTATTATCGGGTATAAATTGAGTGAATCTATGATGGTTTCTCGCAGGGATCGTTATCGTAATAGCGAGTGGGGACTGTTTTGTAGAAAATTGATGTGGGCTAATAATGGAGTTTTAATGACTGCCGCTCTCCTTGTGATTATTGTAGTGTGGTCAGGTAATGAACAGATTGCAGGTCTTTTTACAGGAGAATAGTTCACGTGAATGTGTTAGGATTAAAGAGAATAAATAACTAATTATTATTAATTATGAGGAAATTATTGTTTTTATTTACGATGTTGGCTTTTTTTATAGCTTGTAGTGATGATGACGACAAAGATAATGAGTTACCCATTAAAGGACTTGAGATTCCCACGTTCGAGAATCCTGTAAAACCGGGCGAATCAATCACGATTAAAGGTGCGGGTTTTACTGATGCTAGTGAAATTTGGTTTAGACAAATCATTTCTAAAACAGCAGGGAACGGTGATGTTAAAGCTGTCGTTACTGATGTCAATTCAACTGGTATCACTTTTACAGCTCCGGAAGTTTATGGTAATCAATCCGTGCTTTTGAAAGAAAATAGTAAAGAATATGAACTTGGGGAAATGACTTTTGAGGAAAAAAGTAGTGATGTTGAAATCCTGCCGAAAAAAATCAGTAAAATAATTGAATCTTTTGAAGATGAGGATGCACTTAAGGGTATAGGAAAAAATATCTATGAATTTTCTTATGATGACAAAGGACGAATTGTATCTTTAAAGGTGACCGAAGACGGAGAAACAGAACCTTATATGTCAACATGTACCTATTCTTCTAACCAATTGGTAATTAAAGAAATTGGAGGTGATAAACAGACCGAAACATATACGTTAGAAAACGGGAAAGCCAAGCATTACAAAAAGACCTATCCCATTTATGAAGAATTCGATGAATTTGCCTTCGAATATGGGGGAGATTATTTAAGTCAAATAAAAGGTATTATTGAAAGTGAATATCCGACCACGGAAAATTTTATTTACGTTGGAGGCAAATTGACTCAATATAAATGGATAGATGAGGAATTTGATAATGTATATGCGTTGCTTGATTTTACATATGATCAACAACTTAACAATTTGAATTTAGACTTGTTTGGAATAATTCTTGCGGATTACTTTGAAAATATTGAAGACCTTTTCCTTTATGATATTACCGGAAAACGTTCTGTTTATCTGCCAGAGAAAGTAAAAGTAAGTGGGATAGATGATGAAGATGGAAAATACGAATATTCAGTTTCTTTTAAATATGAAGTAAAAGATAATTACATTACCAAAGTCATTATAGATGAAGATGGGGAAAAATATGAATATGAAATTTTCTATGAAAATTGATTCTTGACCAAACAACCCTCCGGAAACTGATCATCTGTCTTTATTGTGTGTATAAGCGGCTGGTTAGAGCCGCTTATTTTCGTTTCATGTTTCACAAATATGTATAATTAAAAATCCAATCATCTGATTTTTAGATGATTGGATTTTATTTTTGTGGTCCCACTTGGGCTTGAACCAAGGACTCCCTGATTATGAGTCAGGTGCTCTAACCAACTGAGCTATGGGACCTGCATTTTTCATGCACCAAAAAACCGCGAATCTTTTGACGGGTGCAAATATAGGGATAAATTTCTGTTTTATACAAAAGATGTAGGAAAAAAATGTTATTTTCGTTGGATGGAAATGGCTTGGTCGGTGGGTTGGAATGTTTTATCGGGTAGATTTAGAGAACTATGAAAATTTGTTTGCTGGTTATTGGGAAAACAGATGCGGATTATATTCGGGCGGGAATTGAAGAATACGAAAAACGGTTGAGGAAATATGTGGGGTATGAGATGAAAGTCTTGCCGGATGTCAAGAATACCAAACATATGAGTGAGGCATTGCAAAAGGAGAAAGAAGGTTTGTTGCTATTGGAACAATTCTTGCCGACCGATTATGTGATTTTGCTGGATGAACGGGGAAAACAGTACGGTTCCGGCGAATTTTCTGCTTTTTTGGCACAAAAGATGCTGAATGGGATAAAGCGGTTGGTTTTTGTGATCGGAGGACCTTATGGTTTTTCGGAAGCGGTCTACCGAAAGGCTGATGAGCTGTTGTCTTTATCGAAAATGACTTTCTCGCATCAGATGGTCCGGATGATTTTTGCCGAGCAGATTTATCGGGCGATGACCATTATGAAGGGAGAGCCTTATCATCATGAATAAAACCGGGAAGTAGAATAAATGAGCATATGAAGCGGAAGGCGTTTATCGTTTTGTTTGGTGCTGTGTTGTTGCTGATGGCGACAGCGCTGACGGAATATCTTTTCTATCGGCAGGATGAGAATACCTGGGTGGAACGCTTCGAAAGCCGTTTGCATGAACAGGAACGCAAAGCGGATCATTTATTGGCGACTTTTAGAGACAGCGTAGATATCGACTCCGAGGAATGGGAGGAGGATCTTATCTTTGTCGGGATTCGGGAGGGCAGGGTTTTCTTTTGGACGAACGAAATTATCGGAGATCGGCATTTATCCGAATTGCTGACCAGTGGGAGAAATTTTACGAAGATCGGAAATACCTATTACGAAATCCGGAGGAAAAGATATAAAGATATCGATTATTATGCCTTATTGCGGATCAAAGACGACTATCCCTATACCGGTAAATACATTAAAAATAATTTCGGAAAGTTTCTGAATATTAGTGAAGAGAATATCGGGCAGGTGGAAATCTCTACAGTCACCGTCAAACAGGGACATTTGATCACCGATAAGGATGGTATGGGCTTGTTTTTTATCGTTTATGGCGATCATTACAAAGAACGGGCTTCCAATTATCTGTTGCTTTCTTTCTATCTGCTGTTTTTCCTGAGTTTGTTTTATGTGTATGATCTGGTATTGAAACATACGGATTGCTGGAAAAGACAACTCCTTTATTTTGCCGGATTTATATTATTTCTGGCCGGTTTGCGCTATTTTATGCAAGCCTTTCGTCTGCCTCCTATCATTTATCGCCTGCCGATTTTCGATGAGACATTTTCTAAAAAAATATTCATTACTTCTATCGGTGATTTATTATTGATCACCTTCTGTATTTTTCAGGTTTGTTATATCACTTTGTCGAATATCCGGATTAATTACCAGGATGAGAAACTGTTGCATTATCGTTACCTTTTCACTGGTGGGATTATTTTTCTGATTTTTCTATATGTCGATTTCTTCAATTTTTCCATCGATCTGGTGGTGGAAAATATGGATATTCATTTGAATATCGCGCAGTTGGTACATGTGGGGCTCTCTTCTATTCTTTCGTTTGTCGCGATTATTATGGGAGGATTGGTGATCGTGATCACTATCTATGGTGCTGTTTCTGTTTTCTGGCACATGATGTCGTTCATAACGGTGATTAAAGTCGTCACTTACATGTGTGTTCTGTTGAGTCTGGTCAGTTATATGTTCAGTTTATATACGAACTTCTGGGATTGTTTTTTTATCTGGATCGTTACGGTTTTACTGGCTGTTAACAGGTATTTATTGAAGCGGGATATACAAAGAAGTATTTATATCCTTCTCATATTTTTATTATCCATCTACGTGGTGATGGTGACTAAAAAATATGAAAGCTATAAAGAGCAACGCCAGCGTATGAACTATGCCACCGAGCTGATAGAAGAAAGGGATTATAATTTCGAAAAGCGGTTGGTGGAGATCGATCGGGTCATACGCGGTTCGGAGGAACTGAAAGGATGGATCGAGGTTGGTGAGGAACAGGAAGCGGAAGCTTTGTTGAGTGGAGAGCTATTAGATTTGAGAGGATATAATTATTCTTGCGAAATCACTTTTTGCCGTGCCGGTGACAGTCTTTGGCTGACCGATACCCGCGAACAATGGGGATGCCGGGAGTATTTCGAATGGATTATACGTAAAAACGGGCACCGGATCGACGACTCCGGTTTCTATTCCATCGGTGTTTTTGATGGATATGTCACTTATATCGGGCGATATCGTTTCGGGGAAGTAAATCTTTATCTTCGTTTCGATGCAGTCAAGGACGACGAAGGCATAGGGTATCCGCAAATCCTGTCCCGTAAATCTGCCGATGGGAAAGAGGACGGTTATTTTTACTCCTATGCTAAATATAGCTACGGGGAGTTGGTGTCTTCTTCGGGAAATTTTGTGTATTATAAAAAATTATCGGCATTCGGTAAAGATGCCCGTAATTTCGACCTGTTCAATAAAGACAAATATTCGCATATGCTGATCCCTGTGGACAACAACAGTACCCTGGTCATCAGTTTGCATGAGAATACTTTCGCTCTTTATTACATGAATGTGTTGTATGCTTTCTTCGTTTGTATATTGATTTCTTCCTATGGTTTGTTTTTTAATGTTAACCGGAATATCAATTTCAGGCGAGGTACATTGAGGGCCCGGATAAAAAACAGTATTATATCTTTGATTTTTATCCTTTTTGTTATCCTGACAGCCTTGAGTATTTATATGAATACCGTGAGTTTTAAAGGGCGGCATAATGCTAAAGCGATCGAATTGCTGAAATATGTCAATAAAGAATTAGAGCGTTTGCCTTGTGTGGATGCCCGTAAATGTCCCGAAGTTACGGGCCGGCTATCCGATATGTCCGAATTACTGCTGATCGATATCAATATTTATTCCAGACAAGGGAAATTGATAGCTACTTCGCGCCCGGAAATTTTTGAATATGGATTCGAGGGTACTTTGGTCGATCCTGAAGCCTTGAAACAGATCGAAAAGCTTGGGGTGACCAGTTATATCGCAAACGGGAAAGTGGGCGAACTGACTTATATGTCGGCTTATATGCCGCTGGTATTGGACAATGGAAAATCTTATATACTGAATATCCCTTATTTCGCTCAAAATGACGAACTGAATCTGGATATTATTATTATGGTAGTCATCACGGTGAATATCGCTATTGTGATGATGGTCCTGGCTTTTATTTTATCCGGTTTGGTGGCGGAACGTGTTACCCGGCCTTTGCAGATGCTGAACGATAAATTGAAGAAAATGCATGTCGGAGGGAAAAATGAGAAAATTGTTTATAACCATGCCGATGAAGTCGGCCGCTTGGTGGAAGAATACAACAATATGGTGGATAAGCTGGATGAAAGTATTGTGCAGCTGGCAAAATCGGAAAGAGAGAGTGCCTGGCGTGAAATGGCGCGGCAGATTGCTCATGAAATTAAAAATCCGCTGACTCCGATGAAGTTGAATATCCAGTTTATGCTGCGTTCTTTGCAGATGGAAGATACGGAGAAGTTTAAGGAACGTTTCAGAGCCGTTTCCGGCATGTTGATCGAGCAAATCGATAATATGGCTGCCATTGCTTCTGCTTTCTCTGATTTTGCCAAGATGTCCGAGGCACATAATGAGACTTTCGAAGTAGATGAGTTAGTACGCAACTGCTCGTTACTTTTCAAAAATAATACAGAAGAATTGGAATGTGATGTGGAGGAAGGGATCCGGATATTGGCCGACAGGGAACAGATGAGGCGGGTGTTGATCAATCTGTTGAAAAATGCAGAACAGAGTATCCCCGAAGGCCGGCAGGGAGTTATCAGGATCACAGTCCGTAAAAAAGAGGGGAAAGTGGAAATCCGTATCCGCGATAATGGGCAAGGCATACCGGAAAATCTTCGGGAGAAAATCTTTCAGCCGAATTTTACCACCAAATCCAGTGGCATGGGATTGGGGTTGGCTATCTGTAAACGGATTATCGAAAGTATGGGCGGGGAGATCGGTTTTGTGAGCGAAGTAGGGGGCGGTACGGAATTTTTCATTATATTGGATATTGTAAGAGCATAATTTCAAATTGGTGTCGTCTATGATTTGGGTGTGGATTTTGATTGGATTTGTCGTGGGGGAAGGGAGTATGGCCGGAGTGTGGTATTGGATGGAGAAAAAACGGAAACGGCAAAAGGAAGTTCAGGATAAAGGTAGGGTAGTGATTCCGCTCCGGGATATGGTACAGTTGGCTAATATCAATACGGCGATGGATGTCGGTTATCTGATGCTGGAGTATAAAATAAATCTGAAAATTCCTGAGTTTTATGACAAGTATATGAATCTGGTCAAGAAGCAGAAAGAATTGTATTTTAGGGAACTGATCGAGATTTTTAGTCACAATAAAAAAGAATATGTCCGGGATTTATTGGATAAATACGCCGGATTTTCTACTCAGGATGTGTTGTTATTACTGATGTGTGAAATGCAGTTGGATAATAAAACCATGGCCCGGATTATGGGGCTGACTTTGGAAACCCTGAAAAAACGCAAGACCCGGATGCGGATAAAAATGCGGACGGCTTCTCCTGTCACTTTATAGGCAGGAGTTGCCGGATACGGGTTGCGATGGTTTCCGGGCGGATATCTACCATACATTGCTGGTAAACACCTTTTTTACATTTCCCGCTTCCATCTTTCGTACATGGCCGGCACGACAAGGCGGTCTCGAATATCTCGGCGGTCGGACCGGTGGGAAAACCGAAAGCGGTCGGGCCGATAAGGGCCAGAGTCGGGATTCGGAAGAGATCGGCGGCATGCATGAAACCGGTGTCGGCACTGACGACGATATGGGAACGGTGAATGAGGTAGCAGGATTCCAATAAGGTTGTTTTACCTGCCAGGTTTTCTACCCGTTCAGGAGCTTCGGTCCTGATTTCTTCGCAGAAGGTATCGCCCGGACCCGCCAGGATCAGAAAGTGGTATTCCGATAGTAAGGTGATCAGCTTTTTCCAATGTTCGACCGGCCATCTTTTCTTTATCCAGTTGGCAGAAGGGACAAGGGTAATCGTATGGGCCTGTATACGGGAATTCAGCTTTTCCGGGAAATTTTCCGGGAAATACCAGTCGTCGTAAGTATCCGGGAAACGGTCGATCCCCCATTTTAAAAGTGGTTTCCGGTAAGAAACGACACCCCGGAAAGGCCAGGGAAACCGATTGATACCCCAATTGAAAAGTAAAAACCTTTTCCAGCGTTCTTTGCTACGCAGGGTGAAATGCGGACCTTTGCTCCACCAGGGTAATAATTTTAGTCTTAAGATATTAGACCGGATATTACTATGGGCGTCATAAATATAATCGTAATGCTCCTCCCGGAGTTGCCGGGCGATTTTTAACAGGCCTTTAAGGCCGAGTGCTTTATCGAAAGCCCATATCTTACCGATGCGCTTGTCCATGGCCAGGAAAGAAGACATATCTTTTCGGGCGATCCAATGGATTTCTGCATCGGGAAAATGTTCCCGGATACCGTCGATGATTCCCATACATTGAATGATATCGCCTATCGAGCTAAAACGGATGATCAGAAATTTGGGCATAGTTAATCGTTATTAAGAATGAGCGAACATAAGGCACGGATACCGGTTTCCAGAGCGGCTAGGTCCGGGAAAAATTCGGGGGTATGCAGTTTCCCCGCAGAGTGGGTAGTCGAACTTACGCCCAAGCGGATGAATGTTGCAGGGAGGATTTGGCTGTAACGGGCGAAATCTTCCGTGGTCATGCGCCGGCTCAACCGGATCACTTGTTTTTCTCCGAATTCTGTTTTTAATGTTTCGATCGCTTGTTTTGCTTTTTCCGGCTGATTACAGAGACAGGGGTACCCTTCGATTATTTCTATCGCCGGGCGGGCTCCCATACTTTCGGCAATCGCTGTGGCTATCCGGCGGATACGGGTTTTAGCCTCTTGGCGCCAGGTTTCGTCGAAAGTGCGGAAAGTCCCTTCTAACCGGACTTCTTTGGGGATAATGTTCATCATGCTGTGGCATCTGAAATGACCGAAAGTCAGGACGGTAGGAATGAAGGGAGAGGCGTTCCGGCTGGTAATCTGCTGCAGAGCCACGACGATATGGGAAGCGATCAGGATCAGGTCTGCCGATTGGTCGGGTAAGGCGGCATGTCCTCCCGGGCCGTGCAGGGTGATGGATATCTCGTCTCCCGAGGCCATATATTGACCCGGACAGATGCCGAGCTGGCCGACCGGAAGGTCCGGTTCTGCATGTAAAGCGATGATCCACTCCGGAAGATGGGTTTGGAAAAAAACATTTCCGATGATATCCCGGGCTCCGCCGGGCAAAACCTCTTCTCCGTGTTGGAAGATGAACATCAGGTTAAAGGGCAGTGACCGGGTGGCCAGTATTTCTGCCGTTCCCAATAAGACGGCCGTGTGCAGATCGTGCCCACAGGCATGCATAATGCCCGGGTTACGGGAAATAAGAGGATGATCTTCCTTTTCGGAGATCGGCAGGGCGTCGAAGTCTGCCCGTAAGGCAATTGTCCGGGAAGTGTCTCTACCGGGCAGAAAACCGATGATCCCTGTCGGGCCTGCGTTGGTATACTGAATTTGCAGGCAGTCAAGAGTACGGCGGATATAGGCTGCGGTCTGTTCTTCTGCAAAGCTTAGTTCCGGATGTTCGTGCAAATAGGTATAATGCATTCGGGCATTCGTGAGCAGCTCAGGGGGTATATTTATCATAAAGCTTTATTTACAATTCAAACTATATTTTCAGGTGGTTTTGAGCTAACGAAGTTAAAATTTATTCTTGAATCATCGAAATCCTCGGTAAAAAGAATTATTTTCGTATTCCGAATTCATAAAAGAAAAGAGAATTTGATGTATGTATATTTTTGAGTGAGTGTATGTTGTTTTATGCTAATTTTTGTGATATGAAAGTGCTTTTATCGATTGTTTTTCTGTTTGCCTCTTTGGCAACTTTTTCGCAAGCAGTGATCAACTTCAGTGACCGGGCACATGATTTCGGGACGATTAAGGAAGTGAATGGAGCTGTTTCTTATGATTTTGAGTTTGTGAATGCCGGGACTGCTCCGATATTGATCAAAAATGTAGAATCTTCGTGTGGCTGTACTTCTCCGCAGTGGAGTAGACAACCGGTTTTACCCGGACAGAAAGGGTTTGTGAAGGCTATTTTCGATCCGAAAGACCGGCCGGGATTTTTCGATAAGACAATAACGGTATATTCGAATGCTAAACCGACCGTAGTGGAACTGAAGATTAAAGGTACAGTCGAGGGGAAAGCCCGGACAGTGCTCGATGATTATCCTTATGAGCTGGCTTCCGGTTTACGTTTGCCTTTGGAGCATATCTCTTTGATGAAAGTGCACAAAGGAGAGGTGAAAAGTATGTCTGTGGGAGTTTTCAACAATGCCGGTAAATCAGTTGCCGTTTCTTTTACGGACTTACCGGCTTATATTAAAATGGCTATCGAGCCTCAGCCTATTCCCGATAAAGGGAAAGCGACGATCAAGGCGGCCTATAATACGGCGATGAACGGTGAATATGGATTGAATAAAGAGCAGGTGACGATGGTGGTCGAGGGGAAAAAATACACCTTGCCGGTTTCGGTCTTCATCGAAGAAGACTTTAAAAATATCGATCCGGCGACAGCCCCTCGGATTGAAGCGGACAAACGATATCATAACTTCGGGCATACTCCTGCTGCTCAAGTGGTTTCCTGTACTTATCAGATAAAAAATACCGGCCAAACTCCTTTGACGATTCATCGTATATATTCCAACGATGAGCGGGTAACTGTCGAAATGACCCGGAAGGAACTGAAACCGGGAGAAGCTGCTGCTTTGAAGGTGAATACGAAATCAGGAGCCGATGCCGGGAAGGTGACTTGTTTAATCAGTGTGATTAGTAATGCACCTGCCAATCCTGAGTTGACTTTACGTTTTTACGGAAATATCGATTGAAATTATTAATATATTAGTTATGAGAAAACAAATCCCCAACCTGATCACTTGTATGAATGTTATTTCCGGTACGCTGGCTATCTTTCTGGCTATGTACGGACTGTTGACCGCTGCTGCTATCCTGATCCTGGTGGGGATGGTTTTCGATTTTTTCGACGGGATGACCGCCCGTCTGTTGCATGTCAAGTCGGAGATAGGGAAAGAACTCGATTCGCTGGCCGATATGGTCAGTTTCGGGGTTGCTCCTGCTATTCTGGCGTATTTTCTGATCGTTAGAGAATTACCGGGAGGTGATTTCCTGCATTTTGCCACCTGGACGCTGGGACAGCAGATTACAGCTGTCATGCCGGTCGTGATCGCTCCTTTCTCGGCTTACCGCTTGGCTAAATTTAATCTCGATGTACGTCAGGCCACTTCGTTTATCGGTATGCCTACGCCTGCTAATGCATTGTTTTGGGTATGCCTGGTTTTCGGAAGTTATTATACTCCGGAACTCTATATGACCTTGTTCGGAAAGCCGGGGGTATTGGCAAGCAGTGCCCTTATCCTGTCTATTCTTTTGATCAGTGAATTACCGATGTTTTCGTTGAAGATTTCGGGATTCGGCTGGCGGGAGAATAAGATTCGTTATTGCTATTTTATATGTTTGATTATATCGGCAGGTATTTGGGGAAAGGGGATTCTCATTTTTATCATCCCCCTATATATCCTTTTTTCTGTCGTAGAGGCTTTGATAAAAATTACCACTTCAAATCGTTGACCGGATCGTAGTCAACGTAGTCTTGCGAAGGGGAAATTACTTTGTTACAAGTGATTTTTCCGGATGCAGATGACTGAATAGCAGGAATGACCGGTTGTACGCCGGAACTATTCACATCCCGGTTCGGATCGGAAGCCGTGTGGAAGAAATCCAGTTGGGTAATGATGACGATACCTGCGATAGCTGTCGCTCCTAGAGCATATTTCAAAAGACGGTGCAGAATATTACCGGAAGATTCTAAATTGATATATTTGGGAATATCCGGGGTTTGGGTTGACCTGCTGGTACCCGATACGGCGGGTTTTATTTTATCGGATAAACCGACCTTCACCACTGGAAGTGGCTCCATTCCTAAGGTTTCTGCAAAAAAATTATGTTTTCCGGGTTCGAAAATGATATTAAAACGGCGGTCTGTAAAAAATACACCGATGTCTCCGAAAGCGATCCGTTGTCGTTGGTTTAGCCGAATTTTCAGGTCTTCGCAGAAAAGCATCAGCTGGGAAGTAGCCTTCTCATAGCTGATATTTTCTTTGCCGGCAATCCAACTGACCAACAATCCGTCATTGTGGGTCAGGTTACGGTTGAATAAAATATCCTTAGAGGGTGGGCAAATCAAACCACTCTCGTCGTCGATATAAGCACTTTTATAGTTGCAGATAAATCCCCCGAAGTCCGGAATGATTACGCAATCGTGTAAAAATAGCAAATCGGATATGTATTCAATAAATTTATGCATAGTACAAAAGTAAGAAAAAAACGGATATCCGCCAATAACCCGAAAAAATTAATTTCACCCTGTTGAAGCGACCAATTTTAATATTTTATTACTTACTTTGCATGAAATACAGAATAAAACAATAAATTTTTAGCCTTATGAAGATTTTTGTAACAGGGGGGACCGGCTATATCGGTTCGCATACCGTGGTGGAGTTGCAACAGAATGGATATGATGTCGTTATTGTGGATAATTTGTGTAATTCCAATATCGGCGTATTAGACGGAATTGAAAAGATTACAGGCATCCGGCCTGAGTTTGAACAGATCGATCTGACAGAAGGAGAACAGGTGCGCGATTTCTTTCGCCGGCATCAGGATATAAAAGCGGTTATCCATTTTGCCGCTTTGAAGGCTGTGGGCGAATCGGTGCAGAAACCTTTGGAATATTACCGGAATAACCTGAATTCATTAATGAACGTCATTGCCGGAATGCGTGAGTTCGGAGTAAAGAATCTCGTCTTCTCCTCTTCCTGTACGGTGTATGGACAAGCCGATGTTTTGCCGGTTACCGAACAAACACCCCGTAAACAAGCCGAATCTCCTTATGGAAATACAAAAGCGATGTGTGAAGATATTATGCGGGACTTTGCGAAAGTAGAGTCTGGCATGAACTTATTGGCACTGCGTTATTTCAATCCGATCGGTGCTCATCCTTCTGCTCTGATCGGGGAATTGCCTAACGGTGTACCGAATAACCTGATTCCTTTCCTGACCCAGACGGTGGCAGGTATCCGTCCGCAATTGAGTGTCTTCGGGGATGATTACAATACGCCTGACGGTTCTCCGATCCGGGATTATATCGATGTGGTCGATTTGGCGAAAGCTCACGTTGTGGCTATCCGGCGTTTACTCGACGGAAAAAATAAAGCCAATTACGAATATTTCAATATCGGAACAGGAAACGGGCTTTCGGTATTGGGTTTGATCAAAGCTTTTGAAAAAGCTACCGGCGAAAAAGTAAACTACAAAATCGTAGGACGACGGGCCGGAGATATCGAGAAAGTATGGGCAGATACTACCCTGGCTAATCAGGAATTGGGATGGAAAGCCGAAGTTCCTATCGAAGAAACTCTGGCCAATGCCTGGAAATGGCAACAAGCGTTGATGAAGAAATAAAAAGAAGATAAAAATAGGGAAACGATCGTTTCCCTATTTTTATAACTGATAAAATTATTGGGAACTATATACAATTTTACAGTAAACTAAAAAACAAAGAGGGATAGTTTTTTTATCTATCCCTCTAAAATATAAATTGATTTTATTTTTTCTTAGGATTATAATCTAACGCCTGTAAAATCATCAATTTCTTGATATTATTAGATAACAAAATCACAGTGTTTAATTAAATCATCTTTTACATGATTTCCCATATTATTAAGATATACCTGTAAGCCTTCTTTTCTAACAAATTTGATTGGAGCAATAAAATCAGAATCACCAGCAATTAAAACAACTTTGTCTACAATCTGTTTAGTCGCTAACCAAGCCATATCCAAACCAAATTTCATATCAACCCCTTTCTGTCTAAAATCAGGCATAATAGGAGGAGATAAAGTTGTTCCCGAAGCTGTAGGAGTTGTAGTTGGTTTTACAGGTTTTTGTTTCCAACCTGCAAAAGATAATTCTCCCAATCTTATTGCAAATCTATCTTCTTTACCCAAATCATCCAAAAACTTTGTTTTTTCAGTATAAACAGGTTTTGTTGAATAATTAATAGGATTTCCTGATATATCCTTTACTGTACCTCCAAATGGAGTACAATCATAATAATAAACTCTAAATAAAATATCATCAGTTTCTCCGGCAGTCTTTGCTTGGACTTTTGACATCGTATTAGTAATTTCTGCATTTACGTCAGAAACAGTCGGATTTTTACGATTCAAATATTTGAAACGTCTCCAAAAGAATCCTCCATCAATTAAAATTGCAACTTTTGTAATCGCCATAGCACATACATTATTATTCTAAAAAATAGAGCCATCTTGTATTAAGATGGCTCGAACTGGCCCACCAGCATCGGATAATTTTTTGATAGCCCACTATCATCGGATTAATATGCCATATCTGGCTTTGATATTATAATTACAAATATACTTGTTTTTCTTCTATATGCCAAGCATTCTACTGATTATTTTAATGCTTATAATAAATATCTACATATTCAACAAACTTATTGCAATACTAATATTATTTCTTCTCATGCTTCTTAGGATTATAATCTAATGCCTGCAATATCAATCTATCAAAATCGCCTAATTCTTTTTTATCCTCGACAATTCCTTTGTCTAAACCATCTTCTATAATCTTTGTTATTCCCAATGAAGCAAGCCATTGTAAAGCTCCTAATTTTAAATTCCCAACAATATCTAATAACCTATATCCCTTAATCGTTTTACCTTCCTGAGAAACCATTGTATGCAATGGAATAGAATGATTCTTTCTGAATAATTCTTCTATCTTATAATCAATCATTAATTCTTTATCTTCTAATTGATAACATAAGTAATACTTATCATTAGTTATCTCAATTTTCCCGGTTCTGATAATTGCTTTAACCATTAATCAATTGTTTATAGGGTAATTTATAACCTGCTACATGAGACAAAAATAAAGAAAATCTCTCGAATTCGCTTTCAACTTTCCTTGTATTATATCTGAAAACAAATTCGTCTATATATTTATTCAAATGTTTTTTACTTACAAAGTGATAAATCCCTATAATTCCTCTCTTTAATAAAGACCAGAAACCCTCAATTGTGTTGGTATAAATGTTACCATTTACAAATTCTTTTTGGTTATGCTTTACATACATGTGTTTATAAAGTTTATCAACTTGCTTGTAACCTAACCATTCATCAGTGTAAACAGTAGCCGTTTTTTTGATGCTTTTTACAACTTCTGGAGTAATAAATTGAGAAGATGTTGAATTAATTACTTTTGCCCTAACTCTTCCTGATTCTCTTTCAACCATTCCAAGAACTGGTGTTTTCTCTTTACAAGAACGTCCTTGAGTTCCTTCTACTTTTTTGGATTGATGTTTATTCTTTTCTTTTCCACCGACATAAGTTTCATCAATTTCGACTGTTCCGTCAAATTCAGAATTATTTTCAAATCCAAAGCAATTTCTTATTCTTTGGAGCATAAACCAAGCAGTCTTTTGAGTCACATCAATATCTTTGGCTAATTGCATGGAAGAAATACCTTTCTTATGAGAAGAAGAAATCCATATAGCCATAAACCATTTTTGCAGTTCGATTTTGGTATTATCAAATAAAGTATTTGTTTTGGCATTGAAATACTTACCAGTATTTTTACAATGGAATTTATGATTTTTGCATTTATATACTTTTGAAGAAGGGTCAAATGGAGACACCACATTTCCTCTCCATCTAAGTTCTTCCAAATAAGCCATACATTCCTCATCAGATGGAAATACCTTCAAGAAGTCGTAGAGTGATTTAAATGCAAAGCCTAACATGATGTTTTATCTTTATTGATTACGTGACAAAGATAAGTATAATTTTGCATTAAAACAAAATTTGCTGTTAATATCTTCTAACTATTATTGGCAAAAACATTATGAATTTGTTTTAATTGAAAATAGCAATTATATTTGAAAGCTATTAACTCATTAAAGATAAATGTTATGAAATATATTTTAGGCTATAATTACTATATAATAATTTCCAATCAATCACGTAAAAAAGCTCTGTTTATTGGATATGAAAATCCAACTTTTCAATTTACAGATGGTTCAACAATAACTATTGATGAAATAGAGAAATTAGGAGGATACATAGAAGAATGTTCTCAATAAAGTTTTGCGCATTTAACTTGTAATATTAAATTATCTGTTTCTAATGTTATTGTATTACCATTTTCGTCTATTAAAACAAATTCTATTGGTTCTTTCATAGTAATTTGAACATCATTCCAATTGGCATTTTTAATATTATTGTCAGGAATTGTCAATATTATAGGGGATATTGTTTTAATATTTTTGTCAAGGTTTATTTTTAGATGTTCCATAATATTAGAAATTTGTTTATCCATAAATATAATAAACACAGAGAACAATTTCAATAGAAAAACTCCAGATTCTTTTAATGATTCTGGAGTTTTAAAATTACCAAATAAATCTCCGTTAATGCCTATAAGTGTCTTGAAAGTATAGTAAACTTTAAAACATTACTGTATAGCACCAACACCATATAAATATACTGAAACAGTACTTCCTGTTTCATTCTTAATTTGAGTAGGTGTTGACCATGTATCTCCATCGGTAGAAGTGGAATAATAACCACTACTTCCTACTACTATAAATTTACCATCACCAGCAGCTATACCTTGCCAATTATTTGAGACCTCGCCAACTTGTTTCGCAGTAGTCCATGTTACTCCATCAGTGGAAGTTGATACATAGCCTCTGTAACTGTCTGCTACAACAAATTTTCCATTACCATAAGTAATACATTTCCATTGTTTTCCTTCAACCATTTTTGGACTAGTCCAATTTTCTCCGTCAGTGGAGGAAGAAATAAAGCTGTTTGCGTCTACTATGACAAATTTCCCATTGCCATAAGCTATATTCATCCATGTTACACCTGACCCGACTTTTATTGGAGTAGTCCATGTTTCCCCATCGGTGGAAGTTGATACAGTTGCTAAACCACCACCACTCTGAACAGCTACAAACTTCCCATTGCCATAAGCAACGCCTCTCCAATATTCCGTATTGAACGGTTTACTTACTTTCCATGACCCACCATTATCAGTAGAGACAGCGACATTTCCATTACTTCCTAATGCTACGAATCTTCCATTAGCAAATATTACACTATTAAAATCTCCAGTTATAGATAACTGTTTAGGTGTTGCCCAAGTTGTTCCTTCATTGGAAGAGGTTGTATAATAACCCTTAGCTCCAACTGCTACAAATATTCCATTGCCATAGGCAACTGAACTCCAACTATTACTTCCTACTATCATAAATTCATTATTTAAATTGATTATCGTACTATCAGTTGATGGTATTTTGGGTTCATCGGGATAATCCGGTTCTTCCGGGTTTTCAACTGATGGTTTTTCTGGTTCTATTGTTTCTTTATGTTCTGGATTACACGAATAGAACATAAGTACCCACATTAAAACACTTAATAATTTAGTTTTCATAACATTCTTTTTTTTACTATTTCACTTTGATTATATGACCAGATTGACCAACAACAATAAAAGATGGTGGCCCTAACACATACCAATTACTGTTTTTATAAACACCACATCCGGCTTTAAAATTTTGCCAACCATTCTTATAAACTTGTTGACTTCTCATCGATTTCCATTCATTATTTTTTCTGACCAAGATGTCAGGAACTTGTATTATAGCCATAATTTCATTGTTTTACTCTGGTATTAAATACCAGAGTAACAAGCAAAAATCACTTATTCATAATTAAATTTTCAGTTTATGTTCCTTACAGATACCCAGAATCAGGAAAGTTATAAACAAAAAGAAGCGTGGGCACTTTCTTGTTTATCCGTTCTGAAGGTACGACCAAGCACCCAAACACTAAAATAAACAGTCATCCCACGCTCGACCGATGATATATCAAGAAATATATACGGCAAGCATGAGCGTTTGTAACCTGTCTATCCTTTAGTGTTCAAAATAAATTGGTCGTTTTTCAGAACGAGGATAAGCAAAAACGCTTCAATCAATATGTTCCTGTTATTAAATGGTTTCCCATCTTCTAACATTGGTACAAATGTAGAAAGATTTTGCCAGAACAGCAAACGCTCATTTAAAAGTGGGATGACTTTCTGAAAGGAAAGAGTATTTATGGAGAAAATAGGATAATATAACAATAAATCATAATTCTGAATCATTCTAATTTTAAAGGATTTTTTTGAGAATTAATTTGTATCAGAAGCTTAATAATGATTAACTTTGGGCATCAACAATAGAGAATGAGATTTTATGGATTGGTTTGAAAAGTTGCCAGAACAATGTCCGCCTGATAATGCTATTGTACCCCATAATGATATATATTATAGGGTTATTAGTAGTGAACCTATACATTCTTCTCATTTTATTTCTCAAAGAGAAATAGCAGGACCAGACAAAGTATTTAATAATGTAAATGAATGCATCGTAAGAGCAATATCTATATTTACGAATATAGATGATTCAAAAAAACTTCTCAAATTACCTAAGTTTAAAGGAGGAAAAATTGCAAAAATAACATTAAATGAAGATGATGGCTTAGTTTTAAAAACTTTTGCTAAATCACATTATTCATGGTGGCGTTCTCAGAATTTTGATATAAATTGCGCTAAAATAATTACTAATGAATAGGATAATCATATTAGAACGAATTCTCGAATACTATGATGTCCCCCAATTATTTATTGGAAAAGATATAATTGGGACACGATATTTATGTTTATTAGTAAATAGCGATGAAGAATATAAATACATTACAATCCAAATTTCAAAGGAGAGATTGAGTGATTTTATTTCAGGGAAATTAGATTTAAGAGAGATATTTATTCATCCAGAATTTGGAGGAGAGTATTTTATTATTACACTTATAAATCAGAATTTTGTATTGTCTAATTTCAATGATAATACTTTAGGAGAAGATATGCTCCCAGAGGAAGGGTATTATTATGACGATGAAGAAGAAAATTCTTCAATAATACAAGAGGCTGTAGAACAAAATCATCCAGTAATTCATTTAGGTTTTATTGATTCAAATAATTCACATAGTATTCCTGTAACTACTTTAGCATCTTTGACTAACCAATATCAATCAATCGTTGCTAATTGCTTCAAAAAAATTGATGGAAATAAAAACGATTCAGATTTTCATCTAAGAGTATTTGGATATTCTGCTGCGTCATTTAATGTACATATGTATGCAGAATCACCACTCAATCTATTTGGTTATTCACGTATTGATAATACTTTAAGAGTATTAGATAAATTATTTAGAACTTCTGATGAAAATACCTTAAGAGATATTATTGAACCACTTAAAGGACATACAGTTAGAAGTTACAAGAATTTTATCAAAACACTTATTGAAAACAATATTGAAGTTAAATATAAATGGGTTTCTTCTATATTAGATAACGAAGTTATTTATAATAGAGTATCTATTCCTATTATGGAAAACGTTTATGAAATTTTGAACGATTCAGAAGAATTAGATAGGGAAATTAAAGAATTTCAAGGAATCATGATAGGTTCACATGTTGACAATGGAAAATGGGAATTTAGGACTTTAGAGGGTGAGGAGATAAAAGGTATTACATCTAATCATGATTTGTTATCAGGTGTTACACTTAAGAATGTTGCTTATAAGATTAAATGTGAAGAAATCCTTGAACAATCTGTAATCAATACAAAAGAAAAATCGACATTAATTTTATTAGAAATCAATCAACTATAATTTCTTTAAGTTGATTTTTTCTGAATAAAATTCTTGATACCCCAATTAACAAGCGTATTATAAAAGGCACTCTTTGAGTTTTGGAAAAATATCTTCAAATGAGTACCTTTATTTTCACAAGAATATTTTATAGACCAGAAGAAAAGGGATAATTCCGAAGATTTTTCTATTGAAAATAAACAAAGGAAAGATTATATTTATAATAAAAACCCCTCCTGCGGTGAGGAGGGTAAAAGAATCTGAGATATTATCTCTTATAGTTCACAAGGAACATAAAACGTTCTTTTGACGGAAGTTTTAATGTTTTCATGACCGTCAGCGAAGGATTCTTCTATTTTGAGAGGGCAAATACCTCTCATGTTTTCTTCACAGTCACAAAAGTAGAAAAATCCAGTTCACTTTAAAAAAAAGTAACTGGATTTTTTTTAAGAATAAAGGTACACAAATGAGTTGTGGATATTCCTCAAATGAGTACCTTTATTTTAATAAGTTGATTTGTGAAAGGGTACTGTAAAATTGTATATAGTTCCCAAATTATTTTTTTGCCGGACTTTCCAGAATCTGATCGAAGAAGGTGGCGTAATTTTCGATGTATTCTTCCGGAGTGGTGTATTCTGTCACCGGTTTGCCGCTTTGTGTCGCATAAGCCTTTAGTTCCGGGTCGACATTAGAGCTATTGAAAATAATCCCATCCGAATAATCGAAAGCCAGTTTATTGACGTTCGTATGGGTCGGTTCGCTCAGGATACGTACGTCTTCCGAAGTAATATTTTCACTCAATACTTTCTTTTGAAAATCCTGGTCTAAGGTGCCACCGAACTGGTCATTATAGGTAGAATATACTACTTTAGAATGAGCGAATATCGGATCTTCGTTGTATTCCTTTTTCAGATACAGAGGCACTAAAGCGGTGAACCAGCCCTGGCAATAGATCAGGTCCGGAGCCCATCTTAATTTTTTTACCGTTTCGAATACTCCTCTGGTAAAAAAGATCGCCCGTTCGTCATTGTCCGGGAAGAAAGACCCTTTTTCATCGGTAATCACATGTTTCCGTTGAAAATAGTCTTCATTGTCGATAAAATATACCTGCATCCGGGCAGATTGGATAGAGGCTACCTTGATAATCAACGGGTGGTCTGTGTCATTGATGATCAAATTCATTCCCGACAGGCGAATCACTTCGTGAAGCTGGTTACGTCTTTCGTTAATACATCCATAACGCGGCATGAATGTCCTGATTTCTTTGCCTTTTTCCTGAATCCCCTGAGGTAAGTAACGGCCGATATGGGCCATTTCCGATTCAGGTAAATAAGGCATGATCTCTTGAGATATAAAAAGAATCTTTTTCTTCGCCATAACTACTTTTTCCCAAAAACCTTACAAAGGTAGTCATTTTTGTTCACAAATCAAAAAGCGTTTGGCTAAATTTGAATTTGTACTCTTTTGTAAATGAAAGAGAAGACGGTATTGTTTTTTTGTTTATATTTGGAAAAAGTAAAATAAATCATGGCAGCTCATAATGATTTGGGGCGGAAGGGAGAGGAGAAGGCGGTTGAATATTTGGTGCGGGAGGGATATGTTGTTTTAGAACGCAACTGGAGGTTAAAACACCGGGAATTGGATGTTATTTGCCTGAAAGGGGATCTGTTGGTGGTTGTAGAGGTGAAAACCCGTGATTTGCCGGAAGAACATCCCGAGGAACTGTTGGATTACCGCAAGAGAAGAAATATCCGTATAGCGACGGATGCCTATATTAAAGCGAAAGGGATTCGGGCTGAGGTGCGCTTCGATTTGATTTTGGTGATCGGGCCTGATTTAAAGATTGAACATGTAAAGGAAGCGATTCAGGTGTTTGAATAGAAAGAATAACGATTTAATGAAGGATTCGTTAAAAAGATAAGGATTGGATTAGACTAATTTCAGTAATAATATAAAAAGAATGTGTTATGGCGACAATGAAAGCAAAATATTTGGGACAACTCCGCGTGGAGTGTGAACATGTGGCGAGCGGTACGAAGATGATGACCGACGCTCCGGTCGATAATTGTGGTAAAGGGGAAGCTTTTTCACCCACCGATTTGTGTGCTGCTGCTTTAGGTTCTTGTATATTGACTACCATGGGGATTTATGCCGGTCAGCATAACATCGATCTGGAAGGTACAGAGATGGAGATAACGAAGACTATGGGGACAGAGCCCCGGCGTATTGTAAGAATCGGAATCGATATTTTTATGCCTGCGAAAGCTTATTCTGCCAAAGACCGGATTGTTTTGGAGCGGGTGGCACAGACTTGTCCCGTTTATTATAGTCTGAACGAACATTTGGAAAAGTCGGTTCGTTTTCATTGGTCGGTATAGTTGTTGAGTCGTCGACTCGATTATTCAAATAAGTAAACGTATGGTTTTTGTGACAGGTGCAACCGGATTATTGGGTAGCCATTTATTGTATTTTTTGGCTGTTTCAGGCCATTCGGTTTCGGCATTGCGTAGAAAACAGAGCCGGCTGGAAGATTCCCGGGCTGTATTTTTACAGTATCCTGACGGTGAAAAATATTGGAACACGATCAATTGGGTCGAAGGGGATGTGGTGCAAAAGGAGGGGCTGGCCGAATATGTCCGGCGGGCTGACTATGTTTATCACTGTGCTGCTGTGGTGTCTTTTTCGGGGACGGATCGGATGCATCTGATGAATACCAACCTGCAAGGGACTGAAAACGTGGCGGCTCTGTGTCTGGAATATCAGGTGAGGCTTTGTTATGTCAGTTCGATCGCAGCCCTTGGTGATGCCCGGCAACCGGAAGATTTGATCGACGAGGATACACCTGTTATCGCCGGTAGAGAGCATTCGGTTTATTCTCAAAGTAAAACGGCTGCTGAAAAACTGATCCGGAAATATATCGGTTATGGATTGAATGCAGTTATCGTATGTCCGTCGGTGATTCTGGGGGCGGGTATGTGGCATCGCAGTAGTGCACGATTGTTTTTTACCGCTGCTAAAGGAATTCCTTTTTATACGCGGGGCATGACCGGATATGTGGATGTCCGGGATGTGTGCGAATTGATGATCCGGTTGTGTGAAGATCCTTTGGTGAGTGGGGAACGTTTTGTGTTGAATGGAGGAAATTATACTTATCAGGAACTTTTTACAGCTATAGCCCGGGTGAATGGAGTACAGCCTCCCTGGTGGAATCTTGCACCCTGGATGACCGAACTGGTATGGAGGATGCTGGCCTGTTGGGGATACCTTTCCGGATCTAAGCCTGCTTTTACCCGTGAGACTGCCCGGTCGTCTCAACATTGTTCACGATATTCGAACGCCAGGATACTCAGCCTTTATCCGGATTTTCATTTCTATCCTCTGGTAGAGACGGTAGATCATATGCGGCTGATGTGGATTTCAGCATCTGCAGATCCGAAGCATAAATGAAAAATCGGGTTGGCTTTCTAAACTTTATGAACTTTCTAAACTATTTCTTACTTTTGTGCCAAATCATAAAAAAGGGTAAATGAATCATCCGTTATTAGAAAAATTAGAGACTTATTATATCCGTTTTAAGGAGATCGGACAGTTGATCACCGATCCTGAAGTGATTCAGGACATGGAGCGCTATGTGAGGTTGACCAAGGAGTATAAGGAGTTGGAGACAATCACCCGAACTGCCGATAAGTTTAAGGCGGCCCTGCTTAGTGTCGAGGAATCGAAAGATATTCTGCTGCACGAAGAGGATAAAGAACTTCGCGAAATGGCTGAAATGGAGATCGAAGAGCTGGAAGATAAATTGCCGGGTATGGAGCAGGAATTGAAGTTGTTGCTGGTACCCGCAGATCCGGACGATAGTAAGAATGTTATACTCGAGATCCGGGGAGGAACGGGAGGAGATGAAGCCTGTCTGTTTGCCGGCGACCTGTTCCGGATGTATGCGAAATTTTGTGAGCGTAAGGGGTGGAAAGTCGAGGTGACCAATGCCAATGAAGGAACTGCCGGAGGATACAAAGAAATCGTGGCCAGTGTTACCGGTAAAGGTGTGTACGGCATTATGAAATATGAATCGGGAGTGCACCGGGTGCAACGGGTTCCTGCTACGGAGACACAGGGACGGGTGCATACTTCGGCAGCTACCGTGGCGGTATTGCCTGAAGCCGAGGCTTTTGAAGTGGAAATCAACGAGGGGGCGATCAAATGGGATACTTTCCGTTCGGGAGGAGCAGGAGGACAGAATGTGAATAAAGTGGAATCCGGTGTCCGGCTGCGGTATGTCTGGCAAAATCCCAATACCGGTGTGGCCGAAGAAATCCTGATCGAATGTACCGAAACCCGGGATCAACCGAAGAATAAAGAAAGGGCACTTTCCCGTTTGCGTACTTTTATCTATGATAAAGAACATCAGAAATACATCGACGACATTTCGGCTAAACGCAAGACGATGGTCAGTACAGGTGACCGTTCTGCTAAAATCCGTACCTATAATTATCCGCAAGGACGGGTAACCGATCACCGGATCAACTTTACACTTTATAATTTACAGGCTGTGATGGACGGCGAAATCGACGAGATTATCGAAAAACTGCAGATCGAAGAAAATACCGAGCGTTTGAAAGAAAGCGGACTGTAGAAATGTACGATTTATCATTTACAATTAAATCATATGGATTATAATCAATTATTTGAACAGATAAAGGCAAAGAAATCCTTCCTTTGTGTCGGCTTAGACTCGGATATCGCTAAGATTCCCCCGCATTTGCTACAGTTGGAAGATCCTGTTTTTGAATTTAATAAAGCCGTTATCGATGCGACGGCCGAGGTGGCTATCGCCTATAAACCCAATATCGCTTTTTATGAAAGCCGGGGTGTCGAAGGATGGAAAAGTCTGGAGAAGACTATACACTATATCCGGACGAGTTACCCGGATATTTTTACTATTGCGGATGCTAAGCGGGGGGATATCGGAAATACTTCGCAGATGTATGCCAAAGCTTTTCTGGAAACTCTTGCTTTCGATTCGATCACGGTGGCTCCCTATATGGGAGAAGATTCGGTGACTCCTTTCCTGCAATATGAGGGAAAGTGGGTTGTACTTCTGGCCTTGACTTCCAATAAAGGAGCTTATGACTTCCAGTTTTTTGAAAGCGAAGGGATGAAATTGTATGAAAAGGTACTCGAAAAATCACAGGACTGGGGGAATGCCCGGAATATGATGTACGTTGTCGGAGCGACAAAAGCCGAGATGCTGGCCGGAATCCGCCGGATCGTGCCCGATCATTTTCTGTTGGTGCCGGGAGTCGGAGCTCAGGGCGGAAGTCTCGAAGAAGTGGCAAAATATGGAATGAATGCACATTGTGGCTTGATAGTCAATTCTTCCCGGGGCATTATTTTTGCCGACCGTACAGAAAATTTTGCCGTACGTGCACGGGAAGAAGCGTTTAAACTGCAAAAAGATATGGAGCGGTTGTTAGTGGAAGGGAAAGTATTATAGGTTGGCTTCTTTTGTCATAGTCGGGTGAACCTTGAGTTCGGTCTGGCAAAAAAAACTCCGGATTCTCGGCAGAGAAGCTGAATCGGAAAACTAAAGTTTTACCGGTAGAACTGAAAGTTCGTTCGGCTATGATAAAGTGAATTTTTTCTGACAAAAAGTTTCGGGAATGTTTCTGGAATTATAATACTTTGGATATAAATTCTGTAAATCCTTCTTCTTTGTCCGATCTTACTAATTTATAGTGTCTTTGTAAATTAACCGGGGCATTGGCTACCAAATAGGCTTCGGCACAAATATCCAGAAAATCGATATCATTATAATCATTGCCTAGTCCGGCAACCTCTTTACAATTGATATTCAGTTTTTTTAAAAGAGTTTGACAGCTATTGCCTTTATGGATACCGCCGGCAAAAATTTCCAGCCAGATCGCCCGGTTGTCTAAAGGCGAAGTGGAGCGTACTACGGAATAACCGGCTAAATCCGAACGGATTTTTTCTAGTAACCGTAATTGCAGGGCATCGAGAATCATCACGAATTGGGTGGCTTTACCCTGTATGCCGGCCGGTGATTCTATCGGGCTTCCGAAAGGCCGGTAGGTGGCCAGGCGTTTTTGGTAATCGGGATGTATCGGGTAAAGGGTTGTGTAATAAAAATAATGGTTATCCGGGATTTCCCGTTGGATGGTGAAATTGATATTATATTCCCAAAGATAAGAGGCTATTTCCCGGGTCTCGGACATACTGAGGTGATGAGCCGACAGCAATCGGCGATCGCTCCAACGTAGTGTACCGGCACCGGAAGAGAAAACCAGATAATCTATCGGAAAACCGGCAGGTAATATTTTGAGGGCGGAATACAGGTTACGGCCTGTTGCAATGATCCGGATACATCCTTTATTCCCGGCTAGCCGGAAGGCTTCCAGGGTATCGGCACTGATGCTCCCGCCTCTGGGAAGAAGTGTACCGTCCAGATCGGTAATAATCGCTTTGATCATCCGGGCAATAGTTCGTAAGTGAAATAGGGCAGGGATTCGTTCAGGTAGTGAAGCACTTTTTCCTGGTTCATCCCGTCTAAAGGATTGTGGGCATACCCGAAAGTAGCCTTGATTCCCATGTTGATGAAGTGTACAGCCCGTTCGATCGCTTCAGGTAAACTGTCGCCGTTGAGCAGACAACCGGTGATGACACTTGCAAAAGCATCACCGGTACCCGGATAACTGGCTGCAACGTAATCGCTGCTCACCCGCCACAGGCGTTCGTCGTTCTTATTATAAGCGAGCGTAGCCACTTTTTTTTCATTTCCCGACGGAGCCGAAGTGATGATAACATATTCCGGCCCGAGTTTACTGAGGGCTTTACACCATTCGATCGCTTCGGCCGGGGGTGTGTGAGGAGATGGCGCCGTATCTAAAAGAAAGGCCGCTTCCGTCAGGTTGGGTGTGATCACATTCGCTTTTTTACACAGTTCGCGCATCCCTGTTATCATGCCGGTATCCATCCCCGGATAGAGTTTACCGTGGTCTCCTAAAACAGGATCGACTAAGATGAAATTGTCGTCCTGACTGAAATCATCGAAAAATCCGGATACGATATTCATTTGTTTTTCCGATGCCAGATAACCCGAATACAAAGCATCGAAATGTAAGTCCAGTTCTTTCCAATGATCGATGATCCCCTGCATCTGGTCGGTCAGATCGAAGCTACGGAAATCTTTGTATTCGCTGTGGGCGGATAAAATAGCCGTGGGGAGAGGGCAAACCTGATACCCCATATAAGAAAGAATGGGGATGGCGACTGTCAGGGAGGCCCGGCCATAACCTGACAAATCGTGTATTGCGGCAATTTTTTTCATAGTCGAGAATATCTGTTTGTGCAAAAGTAGGATAAATAAGTCGAAAGTCCATAAGGTTTATGAACTCCCTGAACCTTGTGGGCTTTTTTTAAACTTTATAAACTAAGTATATCCGGGATTTTGGCTCCACCGGACTGAAGATCCGTTCCGCAATTTTGTGTAGACTCTCGATAATTGAAGTGTTTGTGTGTAATTTTGAGGGGTATGTGTAAAAATATAGTATTATTTTCTATTTTTGCCCCTGAAAAATAATGGTGTTATATAAAAAATTAATCTTTTATCGATTGTATGGCAAAAATAAGATTCTCGGCATTAGAAGAGCTGGCTCATCGGAAACCTTTAGAAGTCCCAAAACGGCGACGGGTATCTGAAATTTTCGGATGTGATGTACTTACCATAGAGAAAATGCGTCAGTATTTGTCTATAGAAGCTTTCAAGAAATTGGAAAAGGTGATGATAGAAGGTGGGACGATAGACAGGGGACTGGCCGATCAGGTTGCTGCAGCGATGAAAGCCTGGGCTGTAGAAAAGGGAGCAACCCATTACACTCACTGGTTTCATCCCCTGAACGGAGCTACGGCAGAAAAACACGATGGGTTTATTGATTTGCAAAAAAACGGAAGTATGATAGAAGCCTTCGACGGCCGGATGCTGGTACAGCAAGAGCCCGATGCATCGAGTTTTCCGAACGGCGGTATCCGGAATACTTTTGAAGCCAGAGGATATACCGCCTGGGATCCGGGATCTCCTGCTTTCATCAACAACAACACCTTGTGTATACCGACGGTATTCGTGGCTTATACGGGCGAAGCCCTGGATTATAAAACGCCGATGTTGAAGGCCTTGGCGTTGATCGACAAGGCAGCTGTCGGCATTTGCCAGTATTTCGATAAAGATGTGGAAAAAGTGACGGCAACCTTGGGATGGGAACAGGAATATTTTCTGGTCGACGAAGCCTTGTTCAATGCCCGGCCTGACCTGAAATTGTGCGGCCGTACTTTGATGGGCCATTCGGCAGCTAAAGATCAGCAGCTGGAAGATCATTATTTCGGGGCTATTCCCGAGCGGGTAAATGCTTTTATGGATGAACTCGAATACGAGTGCCATCGGCTGGGCATTCCGGCAAAAACCCGTCACAATGAATGTGCTCCGAATCAGTTTGAACTGGCACCGATTTTCGAGGAAGCGAACCTGGCTGTGGATCATAATCAGTTATTGATGTCTACGATGAAGCGGATAGCCAAACATCATAAGTTTCGGGTATTGTTGCATGAAAAACCTTATAAAGGAATCAACGGTTCGGGTAAACACAACAATTGGTCTTTACTGACGGATACCGGAGTGAATTTGTTGTCTCCGGGGAAGAACCCGAAGTCCAATATGCAATTCCTCGTTTTCTTGGTCGCTACTACAAAAGCTGTATTGGAACAGGAGGCCTTGTTTAAAGCTTGTATCGTTTCTTTGGGAAATGAGCGCCGTTTGGGAGGGGATGAGGCACCACCGGTGATTATGTCCGTATTCCTGGGACAACAGCTCGATTCTATTCTGGACGAAATCGAACAGAAAGTGAGCAGTAAGAAGATGAGTCCTGATGAAAAGACCGAATTGAAGTTGAATGTCGGTAAAATTCCTGAAATCATGCGGGACAATACCGACCGCAACCGTACTTCTCCTTTTGCTTTTACCGGTAACCGTTTCGAATTCAGAGCGGTAGGTGCTTCTGCCAATTGTGGTGCAGCGATGATCGTACTCAATACCGCTGTGGCTGAACAATTGATTGCTTTTAAGAAAGAAGCCGATGCATTGATCGATAGAGGGGTGAAAAAAGACGAAGCGATTTTTCAGGTCTTGAGAAAGTATATCATTGCTTGTAAAAAAATCCGTTTTGAAGGTAACGGATATAGTAAAGAATGGCAGGAAGAAGCTCAAAGGAGAGGGTTGTCGGTCGATAGTGATTGCGTGGGGGCACTCAAAGCTTACTTGGCTCCGAAAGCCAGAAAATTGTTCGTAGAGAACGGGATCTTTACCGAACGTGAACTGGAAGCCCGTTTTGAAATCAAGAACGAGATCTATCTGAAAAAACTACAGATCGAATCCCGGGTATTGGGGGATCTGGCCTTGAATCATATTATCCCGACAGCGATTACTTATCAAAATACCCTGATCGAGAATGTGAAAGGGTTGAAAGAGATCCTGCCGGATGTATATAATGAAGTGGGCGAAGTGCAGTTGAAAGCGATTAAAGAGATTTCTACCCATATCAAAGAGATCCGTACTTTGGTCGACGAAATGACCGAAGCCCGTAAAGTGACTAACAATTCTATTTCGAATGAAGTGGAAAGGGCTCAGGTTTATTCTGCTACGGTTTTACCGTATCTGGATAAAATCCGTTATCACATCGATAAGCTGGAACTACTCGTCGACGATGAGATCTGGCCCTTACCGAAATACCGGGAATTACTTTTCTTTAAATAGAAAAAGGGATCGGGTACGGTATCATTCGTCTGACCGATGGAATAAACCGCCGATTTGTCCAAAACTTCGGGCAAGTCAGCGGTTTTCTCTATATTCTTGTGTAGTTGAGCGATATTATTTTTCCCACCAGACTTTGGTGTTGATATCGTCAGGTCCTCCCAGCGATTTTACTGCGGCCTCGTAATTGGTTTTATTGGTTTGTTGGAGGGTGGCCGGATAGTTGAACCGTACGGGGACCATTTTGTTGTTATCCATGCCTGCTCCGGGTTTCATTTCCGGGAGACCTGTACGGCGGTATTCGAACCAGGCCTGATAATCACAGAAGAAAGCGGCCAGATGTTTTTGAAGTAGTATCCGTTCGAGTGTCCCGTCGTATGTGGCTTTGGGGTTGTCGAAATAGTCTCCGGGGACTACCCCTCCCCATTGTTCGATTATCGCTTCTACGGCTTTCCGGTAGTGGGGGGCTGCCTGGTCTGTGATCAGTCCCCGCCAGGCCATTTCAGCTTTGATGAATTCAACTTCGGCATAAGTCATAAAAAGCACTTTCATCGGTGCCGTACCTAATGTTGCATTAATATTGGAAGCATTGTAATCGAATCGTTCGGTGGCAGCAAATCCGCTCGGATAACCTTTATAACCGATCTTCTCCTGGCTACCGTCGTTTTTGGTGGCTTCATCCATAAAAATAGGAAGACGCGGATCGTTCAACTCCACCAGTGTATTTACAAAAAAGGAAGCCATCGCTTTATTGGAACGAAAATCTTCGAGCCGGCTAATGGGTGAGTCGTACGGCGAGATACCGGATATCGGCAATAAAGCTCCGTCTGCATTGTTTTCAAATACCGGATACTTTACCGGATTTCCGATCATCTCCGCTAATTTGGCCAGACTGTTCATCTCCGAACGTTTCGAAAGCCTCAGTAAACTTCGCATGTGCAGCGAATTGGCGAATTTTCTCCATTTCCTGACATCCCCGTCGTATAATAAATCGGTAGAAGATAAACTTTCGGATTCATCGAAAAGTGAATTTGCCGTTTCCAGATCACTTAATACCTGTTCGTAGACTTTTTGCTGGGTATCGAACTTCGGAGTTAAGATTCCTTCGTCTCCCCGGCAAGCTTCAGTCATCGGAACATCTCCGAAGCAGTCGGTCAGATTGGCATATACCCAGGCTCTCAAGGTCAAGGCTACCGCCTGATAATTTTTACTTTCTGCACCGACGGCCAATTCATACATTTCTTTGATATTGGTCAGCTGGAGATAATAAGTATTCCAGGTAGAATTTCCGGCATTCTGTAAATCCGCATAACGATGTACTCCGCCGGTAGTACTGGTGGTGACCATAAACTGCATCAAATGATGGGTAAAACTATGGGCCCGGTTATAATTGAAATTGGCTAAATCGTAAAGGGTGGGCGTCATCAGAGTCGAAGGGTCGATTTTTTCCAGTCGGTTGGGATCGGTATTGATCTCGTCGAAGTTTTGGGTACAAGCAGTCCATCCGGTTGCCAATAGCAATAGGCCTATTATTTTTTTTCGTAACATAAATCTATTTTTAAAATATTAACGAACGATGATCAGAATTTCAGTGTCAGATTAAAGCCCATGGTTCGGGTAGAAGGTAATTGTCCCATTTCCGAACCCGGAACGATGGTACCGTTATTCAGGGTTGCGACTTCCGGATCGTATACCGGGAAATCTTTTGTCCACATGGCCAGATTACGCCCGTACAAGGCGAGGGTCAGGCGTTCGATACCGATCTTATTCAACCCCGCCGAGGGAATCGTATATTCGATACGGGCTTCCCGGAGCTTCAGGAAAGAAGCGTCGAAAGAGTTGGTCTCTACATTGGCACGCCTCCAATAATCGGCGTAGTATTTGGATACAGAGATCGGTACATTGTTGGGTACATACTGCCCCCGTTCATCCAGCATCACACCTTCACCGACGACTTCAAAATTGGGGTTTTCCCGGTATTTCAGGGTATGTTTCAATGTTCCGTGTTCGGTCATTTTATGGTGAGTCTGGGAATAAACGATACCTCCCCATTGACCGTCGAACAATATGCTTACCCGGAAATTTTTGTAAGAAAACTCGTTCGAGAAACCGGCTTTCCAGGCGGGATAGGCATTCCCTACATATTCGAATTCGGTTGTCCGGGCCGTGATCCCGTCTTTCCAAACAACTTGTCCGTCAGGGGCCCGTTTTAGTTTATAACCGTAAATATCACCGATAGAACCACCTACTTTTGCAATCAGGGCACAATTAGTACCTCCTGTATAAGCAATGGTCTGTCCATCGGTCAAACCGGCTGCCAGGGACAATACCTTGTTGTAATTTTTCGCCCAGGTAAAAGTTGAATTCCAGGTGAAATTTTTTGTTTTTACCGGGGTTCCGTCCAGTTGTAGTTCGATACCGCGGTTACGCACTTTCCCGGAGTTCATCGTTGCTTTGGTATAACCGGTCGTTTGATCCATCGGTACGTCGAGAATCTGATTCCGGGTGATATTGTTATAAAAAGCCAGATCCAGTCCGAAACGCTGCTTGAACATCCGCCAATCCAGTCCGACCTCTATGCTATTGGAGATTTCGGGTTTGAATCTGGCATTGTAAAGCGTGGGAGATACGGAAGCCGATCCCGGAAAGGCAGAGGTATTATAATATTTGGCTGTTTTATAGGGATCGGTATCATTTCCTACCTGTGCCCAGGAAGCTCTCAACTTGGCAAACGATATTTGTTCGGGTAGGCGGAGTAGGTCTGAAAGTATAAAACTCGTACTCACAGAAGGATAGAAAAAAGAGTTGTTGCCGGAGGGGAGTGTACTCGACCAGTCGTTCCGTCCGGTTACATCCAGAAAGATCTTATTGGCATAAGATAAGGTGGCTGTGCCGTACACACTATTTACCCGTTTGTTTCTTTCCGTAAAGGTGGTGATCGGGGCAGCGACTCCGTTACTCAGTTTATAAACTCCCGGAGTGATCAGGTCTTTTACGTAAGCCTGTTGCATTTTGTATTTATTGTCCATCCGGTTGGCTCCTACCGATACACTCAGATTGAAACTGTTGCTCAATTGGTTCCGGTAGGTAAGTAGAACGTCCGTATTGTTTTCGTAGCTGAATACATCTTGTTGCTGGTAATATCCTTTGGGGAAATTCTTCAGACCATAAGGACGGATCATTTCGCGGGTATCGAAACTCAGGTCGATACCGGAACGGATCATCAATTCCCATTTCGGTGAAAATTCATAGATGATCGAACCGGTTGCGACAACACCGTGTTTTTCCATCGGATTCAGACATTCGTAGGCGATAACGTAAGGATTGTCCAACCAGGGACTGAACGGACGCAATATTTCCCGTCCTTCTTTCCCTTTCACCCAGCGTTGTTGGTACCAGCGTACATCGACGCTCGGATTGGTCAGGATCATAAAATAAGGGATAGAGGAGTTGTTATATCCCGTTGCCGGCAGATTATCGCTTTGCCGTTTGACATAATTGACCTTGGCGGAAACTCTTAACTTATCGGTTACCTGGTTTTGGAAGGAGCCCGATACGGCGATCCGGTTAAAACCCGTGTTCGGCATGATCCACTCATTTTTGGTATAAGTAAGCGATAGGCGAACGGCACTTTTTTCCGACGAACCGTCGATCGCAATACTGTTGACGAGTGTATAACCTGTTTGCCAGAATGCTTTACGATGATTTCTCTTCACCCATGGGGTACGGACCGTACCCATCTGTTGGGTTTCGGGGTCGTATTGATAATAGAGCGAACCGTCCAGTTTAGGCCCGAACGAAAGAGCTACATTGCCTGAAGCGGCTCCGTCTTCAGAATCTCCGTAAGAGTAATACAGTTTGCCCGAAGCATTGGTCTTTAAATCACCTTGACCGTATTCTTCCTGAAATTCAGGCCAGTGTAATACCCGGTCGAAACTGGAGTTGGAATTAAAAGTCACTCCCAGGTATTTTTTCTTTTTATTCACGCCTGATTTCGTCGTCACGAGCATCACCCCATTGGCTGCCCGGCTTCCGTATAAAGCAGCTGCGGTAGCTCCTTTCAGCACCTGGATACTGGCGATGTCATCCGGATTGATGTCGGCTATGCCATTCCCGTAATCTACCGGTACGTCACCACCACCTCCGGCTCCGTAGGAGTTCGAACCATCACCTGTCATCTGACTGTTTAAAGGCACTCCGTCCAATACGATCAAGGCATTGTTGCCGTCGATATTTAAAGAAGCATCCCCGCGTAAAGTAATCCGGGCGGAGGAGATCGGACCGGAAGAAGTCGACAGGATATTTGCTCCGGCTACTTTTCCGACCAATGCAGAAGCCCAGTTGGTCGGTGTCGCATCGGACATCATCTTTTCAGTAACGGTTTGGGTGGAATAGCCCAGGCCTTTTTCTTCTCTCTTAATCCCTAAAGCTGTGACTACTACGCCTTCCAATTCTTGCCGTTCTTCTTCCAGGGTAACATCGATCACTGTTTTGCCGTTCCATTTCAATTCCTGTGTTTTAAAGCCTAAAAAGCTGAAAACGAGCACAGCGTCTTTATCTGCTTGCCCCATAGATAAAGAATAAGTCCCGTCATTTTGTGTTACCACTCCCAGCGTTGTTCCTTTTATCAGGACGGCCACCCCGGGCATCGGACTTCCCTGCACATCTTTGACGGTGCCCGATAACACCATATCTTGCCCGAAACCTAACTTACAGGTAAGACATAAGACCCATAAAGTCGTAAAAATTCGTTTTGTCATACTGATTTTACACCTACTTTTCATAGTAATTTTAATTATTTTTTACAGGTGTAAAAGTATATTCAAGAAAAAACGGAATCATTACAAAAAAGTGAAGATTCCGTTAACCCGTCACGACTCAACTATTTTTTATCCTCTCATTGATCAGATCGCGGTATTCCCAGTAAGCTTGTTCCAATAACGGCATTTTTTCAGCGAAGAAAGCATATATTTTATCCCAATCCGCGGGATGGTATAGATTGACATCTTTCAATTCGAAATAAATCACACTTAACGGGCGTTCGCCCATGCCGAGGTAATCTTCGTCCCAATGCAGATCCTCCCCGCAATCCGCTGCCATGAGTTTCCGGTAAGACTGAAAACATTCGTAGATTTCGTATCTTCTCAAATCGTTTTTATGGTCGATTTGGAACAATACCAGAGCTTTTTGTTCATCGGCATAAAATTTGAGTTGGGTAGACTTGATTTTAACTCCTGTCAACACCCATTTCCGGTAAATCTTATGTTTGGAACAATAGCGTTTAAATCCGTTCCAAAAATTGATTTTAAGCTCTTTTGCTTCCTCCTTCGACCACATAATCGTTGAAAATTGAATATAAAAAAATGAAAATAATTATCTTTGCAAAGATAGAATTAATTGGGCGAAAGTTTATAACGTCTATGCCTTAGTTTAATTGCTTATGTTAGAACTAAAATACGATTATCACAGTATAGAGGCCGGATGTGACGAAGCCGGGAGGGGATGTCTGGCAGGTCCTGTTTTTGCTGCTGCCGTAATCCTGCCGGATAATTTTTCCAACGAATTGCTCAATGACTCTAAGCAGCTTTCGGAAAAACAACGGGCCGGGCTCCGTCCGATCATCGAACGGGAAGCTTTGGCTTGGGCTGTGGCTAGTGTCGATAATCACGAAATCGACAAGATCAATATTCTGAATGCTTCTATTCTGGCGATGCACCGGGCTTTAGACCAATTGAAAGTACGCCCCGGACACATCATTGTCGACGGTAACCGTTTTAAAAAATACAGAGATATTCCTCACCTTTGTATTGTTAAAGGTGACGGTAAATATATGTCCATAGCAGCGGCTTCCGTGCTTGCAAAAACTCACCGGGACGAATATATGGAAAACCTTCATGCTCTTTTTCCCGTTTACAATTGGAAAAAAAACAAGGGGTATCCGACACAGGAACACCGGAAAGGAATCGAACAGGCTGGAGTTACGGAATTTCATCGTACCAGTTTTACTTTATTGGACTCACAGTTAAAAATTCAATTTTAAAATAAGAACCTATGCATTAAAACTTGCTCCCTTCTTTTGTATTTAGTTTATTGCTTTTAGCCTTTACCTTTTAAACTTTTACTTTTTATATGGCTTTCATCAATTCGATATTAAGTATTTTCACCCAGAAACGGTTGGCACAGATTGACTTTTTCAAGGCCAATCCGATAAAAGTACAACGGGATACGTTACAGGAATTATTAACTCTGGCAGCAAACACCGAATATGGTCGGAAATATCACTTCAACACTATTTTGACTGCCGAACAATACCGGGAGCGTTTACCGATCGTCCATTATGAAGACATCCGGGATCTGGTCCTGCGGACTATGGAAGGGCAGAATAATTTGCTTTGGCCCGAAGAGATCAAATGGTTCGCCAAATCGTCGGGGACTACCGATGCCAAAAGTAAGTTCATCCCGGTAAGTCCTTCTGTACTTGAAAATTGTCATTTCAGAGGGGGAAAAGATGTCATCGCTATTTTTAACAGGCTCTATCCGGAAGCACAGGTATTTAGTGGAAAGACTCTGGCTTTGGGGGGGAGTAGCGAGGTTTCTAAAAGTAATAGCCATTGCCAGTACGGTGATTTGTCGGCCATTATGATTTCTAATACCCCTTTTTGGGCCAATATGATGAAAACCCCCGATTCATCTATCATGCTGATGAGTAATTGGGAGGAGAAAATCGAGAAGATATGTGAGACGACGATCAAAGAAGATGTCCGTTGCCTGGCAGGAGTTCCTTCCTGGTTTCTGACGGTCATTCATAAAATTTTGGAAAAAACAGGAAAAAATAACCTGCATGAAGTGTGGCCTAACCTGGAGTTGTTTATTCATGGTGGGATTAGTTTTATTCCTTACCGGGAACAATACAAACGTCTTCTGCCTGATCCTAAGATGAAGTATCTGGAAACCTACAACGCTTCGGAAGGTTTCTTCGGTTTACAGGATGATCCGGAAGATGCTTCTATGTTGCTGATGTTGGACTATGGGGTTTACTATGAATTTCTTCCTATGAGTGAGCTCGGTAAAACCAAACCCCGGACTTTATTATTGGAAGAAGTGGAAACCGGGGTCAATTATGCGCTTATCATTACGACCAATGGAGGGTTATGGCGTTATATGATCGGAGATACCATTCAATTTACTTCGGTTAAACCGTATAAGTTCAGGATTACCGGTCGCACAAAATTGTTTATCAATGCTTTTGGAGAGGAACTGATCATCGATAATGCAACAGAAGCGCTCAAACGGGCATGTGCAGAGACCGGCGCAGATGTTTACGAATTTACTGCGGCTCCTGTCTTTATGGAAGAAGGGAAAAAAGGCGCTCACGAATGGTTGATCGAGTTCAATACACCTCCTGCCGATCCGGAGTATTTTGCCGGTATCCTGGATCAGGAACTTCAAAAATTAAATTCCGATTATGAAGCCAAACGGTTGTTATCTCTGGAGCGTTTACGCCTGCATATCGCCCGTCCCGGACTTTTCAACGACTGGCTTAAAGAGAAAGGTAAACTGGGAGGACAACACAAAGTGCCCCGGCTTTGGAATGACCGGACACATCTTGAAGAGTTATTGCTGCTGGACCGGAAATAAAATTCGGACAGGGACAGGGCCTCCGGAGGGGCTTATAGATTGTAGGCCTACAGCTTTTAAAGCCGGACCGGTAGCTTTGTTGTGAAAATTGGAGGGGAAGTGATAGCTTCCCCAAACTGTATCCGGCGGCTTTGTGCCGGTCAGACAACGGTTTTTCCAGACCATCCCCTGTGCTGTTTTCCGGCTGTTTTATTGTTGAATGAGTTATACCGGAGGCTGTGGGAGTATACCGGTTTCATGGCCGGAAGGTTTATTTATCGGGGAGGAGTACCACTTTTTGCCGGGGAAAAATATGTCCGAAACGGTCGGTGACTTCGATCTCGATTTCCCGGGCTTTTTCAGATGGAGTAGCTTCAAAATAAAAGAAAGATTCCTGGGGTTGGGTATATTTCTCGGTCTTCAATCGGCCGACATATTCCAGATAATCGGGATCATAGCCGTTAAAACGTTGCATTGCCCCTTTAGCGGCTCCGTCTTCATACCATTTCACCTGCCATTTTTTATCCCAGTTCCAGACCTTGGCAATGACGCTGTTCGGTTTTTCTTTCACAGTTCCCCGGGGAAATACTTTAAATTGCCAGTTGCGCTCATGGCCTACGGATTTATAAAACCATTCTATTTCCGAGCCTGTAATTTCGAAAACATCATAACCGTTAGGGGTACCGTCACGATTTTCATCGGCTGTCCACCAGGTTCCGCAGATGGCTCCTATATTGTGTTCGATAATACCGGGTTTGATTTCATGGTTGGAATTCAGGTGGGTATGCCCTGAGATCAGACTGACAGGGTGGTTTTTCAAAATACCGAACAATTCTTCTCCGCCGGGGATGATACCCCGGTCAGCATAATAAAAAGGGGAATGGGTGGCGATGAGGATTGGAGCATTTTCCGGAAGGTACTTTAAAAGTTGGCCTACCCATTGAATTTGTTCCTCCGTCAGGGCTTCGGTATATTTTTTATTTCCCTCGTAGAGGATGTTGTCGAGTACAATGCAATAGACTTTTCCTAATTGAAAAGCGTAATAAGCCGGACCGAAATATTTTTCGTAGGTGTGGGCAGAAGCTTTGTCCGACAAGATTTCCTTATCATGATCATGATTACCGATAACGGGATAGAAAGGTATCTTTAGTCGGGCCATTTCTTTTTTGTAGACCGGGAAGTGTTCGAAATGATCCCAGACGATATCTCCCAGACTGATTCCGGTGACCGGTGTAGCCGGGGGATAACTTGCAATCATCTCTTGCAGGTCGGGAATACTTTGGGTCTGGAAACGCTGGAACTGTTCATCCGTTTTGGTTTGTACGTCCGCGATGGCTAGCAGGATATGATGACTCCTTTTTCCTGTCTCGGTCAGCTGGAAGATATAATCTTCTTTTTCCGGATCCAAAGGCAGATAAAATTCAGGAGTTCCCGATCGGTAATCGGCCACATATCCATCCGGGGTCAGGAGGTAAACGAAACGGGCTTCCTGGTCGGTGTCGAGTAGGAAATTCCCTTTTGTGTCTGTCTGGGTGAAATTTATTCCGTCGGTGATGACGACATGGGATAATCCTTTATTTCCTGCTTTTACCTGTCCACGGATAGGCATACAGAAAGCAGCATGACTGAGAATCAGAAATGCTGCCGATAAACAAATTGTCAGGTTCATGATTTATTCTTTGATTAAGATAGAATTGAAAACAGTTAATATTTCTTCAGGAGATTTGGCCTTTTTCAGGGCTTTTTCGAGCTCTCCGGTTTCTTCCTCATAGTAAGCGACAAAGGCTGCATCCAGGCATTTCGACAGTTCTGCCGTAGCTGTTTGTTCGTTGATTTCCTGCCGGCGGACTGCTTTTTTGAAATAACTGTCCAGCTTCATAACCGAGTTATAAATCGCGGGTTTATAGATTTCCATCGTGTTATCGGTGAATCCTACCGTTGCTGTATGCCGGCGGACATATACTTTCTGAGTAGCATACAGTTTGCGGGCAATCCGATCCCCGAGGAAGTGCTGGGGATATTCTTTCAGGTCTGCATGATTCAGGTCGATCCCATAATTGGTGAATACAAATTGAGGAGTTTTCGCCGGTATAGGAGTACTGGCTGAAGCTGTAGTCGTTCCATGTGTCTTGTTATCGGCCAGAGCCATCCGTTGAGCTTTTACCGAGAACCCTAATGCGATAAGTGCTAAAAATAAAATTGTAATTTTCATATTCTTTTTTTATTCAATGTGATTTTCCTTATTTTTCAATGCAAAGTAAGAACAGAGAAATTACAGCCTGGTGAATAAATTATTTCGATTCGGTTAAATTTGGGGTACCGTAGGTTTGGATAAGAAAGTTAGTTACATGTTTGTTTTTTCCCTTCGGTTTCCTATTTTTGTTTCGGAAACATGGACTTTTTTTCCCGACATATTATTATTATATTTGTTCAGGTATTTTCAGTAATTCTATGACAGAGGAAGCGATGTTATTCCGGCGGGTGCAGGAGGGATGTTGGGAGGCTTTCGATGTGCTGTTTCATACTTATGCGGAACAGCTGTTTTTTTATGCGATGGGGTTTGTGAATAACCGGGAGGAAGCCAGGGATATTGTGCAGGGAACGTTTATTACTTTGTGGGAACAGCGGGGGAAGATTCAGTGTACGGGGGCTATTTATCCTTATTTGTTACGTTTGGTGAAAAATGCTTGTCTTAATTATCAGGTGCATGAGAAAGTGAAGGAACGTTATTTGTTGGAAAAACGAATGACGGAGGAGGAAGGGGAAGAAGTGCCGGCAGATGAGGAGGAGGAGTTTGAGGTGCAATATGCCCGTTTGCGGAAAGTGGTGGATGGTTTGCCGGAGAAATGCAGGGAAATTTTTATTTTGGGATGCGTAGATGGGTTGAGTTATAAAGAAGTGTCGGAGAAAATGGGAGTGTCGGTGAATACGGTGAAGACACAGATTAAGTTGGCGTACAGGAAGTTGAAATTAGAATTAGGAGGGCAAAATTTTGTGTGGGAGTGGACTGCTGGGGGAGTATTGTTTATATTGATGCAAAAATAATTTTCAAAAAAAGTATTTTTCTTTTCACCCTGATCGGCTATCTTCTTGTTTAGAAGATAGGAAAAGATAGTTAAAGCCTTTATAAAAAATGGACTTATGGTAGAACAAGAGGAAAAGAGATGGTTGCGTGCTTTGTTGGAGGGTGAGGTTGAGCCGGGAAGTGAGGAGTGGGAGCAAGTCTGTACGGATTCTGCTTTTACGCGGGTGAGGGAGAAGGTCGGTGCTGTTGCCAGACTGGATTTTACACAGCAGGAAGATGAGGTGGAGGGGATGTGGAGAGTGTTGGTGGACCGGAGGAAGAAGGGGTTGGAGCGGCGGGCCCGGGGGCGGAAACGTTTATTGCGGTGGATATCCGGGACGGCTGCGGTGGTGGCGTTGGGAATCGGAGGATGGTTGTCGATCCGGGGAGTGGAAAGAGAACAGGTGGTTGTGGTAGGCGGAAGAACGGTAGAGGGTAGGACAGAGTTGGTGTTGCCGAATGGAGAGAGGCGGGTATTGGGGGACGGTAAGGTAAGGGTGGTGTCGGACAGTTGCGGAGAGATGCGGACGGAGAATAGAACGCTGATTGTAGAGTTGGGAGGGCAGGAGACGAAGAAAGCGGAGTATTATACGCTGAATGTTCCTTATGGGGAAAAATATAGTATTGTATTGCCGGACGGGACCAAGGTATTTTTGAATGCGGGGACGACGTTGAGGTATCCGGATCATTTTGAAGGAGGGAGCCGGGAAGTGTATTTGAATGGGGAAGCTTATCTGGAAGTGACAAAGGATGCGGAACATCCCTTTGTGGTGAAAACGGAGGAGGTGGAGGTGAAGGTATTGGGGACTGTATTCAATGTGAATGCTTACCCGGAAGGGGAGTGGGTCAGGACAACTTTGGTAGAGGGGAAGGTAGAAGCGGTTTGCGGAGGTCGGTTGTTTGTGATGGAACCGGGAATGCAGGTGGCTTATTCGAAGGGAACGGGTGAGACTGAGTATAAAAAGGTGGACACACATTTGTTTACCTCGTGGAAAGACGGGTATTATGAATTTGAGGAGATGGAGTTGGGGGAATTGATGCCGTTGCTGGGACGGTGGTATGCTGTAGGAGTGGATTTTGAAGAACCGGAATTGAAACGGTTAAAGTTCAGTGGGCGCTTGCAGCGCTATGAGACGGTGGCGGATTTGGTGAAAATGTTGGAATACACGGGGGATGTCGTGTTTGAGGTGAAAAATGACCGGATTTTGGTCCGGAAGAGATAAAAGAAAAAGCAGGCAGTGGATCTGATCAATCCTCTGCCTGCCGGAGTTCAAGATACCTCCGGAAATCCTTGCAAGAAACGGAGGTATTCAATTTTAATTTAAACACAGCAAATTTATGAAAAAAATGCAGGACACAGCATCGCCAGGGCATTTTGTGTGCAGGCGGATGTTAATCTTAAAAACTTTTCTGGTAATCCTGTTGTGGAGTACCTGTCTCGTTTCTGGTTACAGGGGACATGCTCAGGAGAGAACGACGGTTACGGTGAACATGACGGATGTCACGCTGAATGAGGTGATAACCGAGTTGAAAAAGCAAACGAAGTATGATTTTTTTTATAACAGCGAGCTGGTGAAATCGAAGGGTAGAGTGAGTGTGCGGGCACGTAATTTAGATCTGCGGGAGGTGTTGGAACAGGTATTGACGCCGGTAGGGCTGGAATATGCTATTCAGCAGGATTTGATTACGATTCGTGAGAGACGGGTACAGCAGGAGGTGGCGAAGATAGAGATGATTACGGTGAGTGGCAAGGTGACGGATAAGGATGGTAATCCAGTGGTTGGGGCTACAGTTGTGATTCATGGAACGACACAAGGTGTGGCGACGGATGTCGACGGTAAATATTCTTTGATGACCCGTCCGGACGATGTGTTGACGATATCTTTTATCGGTTATAAAACAGAAGTGGTGCCGGTGAAGGAGAATAAACATTTGAACGTGATTTTGAGTCCGGCGTCGGAGGATTTGGAAGAGGTGACGGTGGTGGCTTTCGGACAACAGAAAAAAGAGAGTGTCGTGTCGGCAATTACGACAGTACGTCCGATGGACCTGAAGTCGTCAAACAGTGACTTGACAAGCAGTTTTGCCGGTAAGATCGCCGGTATGGTAGGCTGGCAGACAGGGGGATTGCCGGCGGCTTTAACGGAAGATGAAATGAATACGAAATTTTATATCCGTGGTATTACGTCGTTTCAGACAGGGGCGAATGTGGACCCCTTGATTTTGTTGGATGGCGTAGAGTCGTCGAAGCTGGATTTGGCACGTATAGCTCCGGAAGATATCGAAACATTCAGTGTGATGAAGGATGCTTCGGCTACGGCGATGTACGGTGCACGTGGTGCGAACGGAGTGATTTTGGTGACGACGAAAAAAGGACAGGAGGGGAGTGTGTATGCGACAGCACGTTACGAGACGGTGTTTTCAATGCCGACAAAGCGTATCGATGTGGTGGATCCGGTGGATTATATGAAAATGTATAACCGGGCGCTTTTGACCCGGGATCCGTTGGCAACGCCGAAATATAGTGTGGAACGTATCAACCGGACCCGCTCGGGAAAGTATCCGTCTTGGGTTTATCCGGCGAATGACTGGTATAAGATTTTATTCAAAAACTATAATGTGAACCACCATGCAGGTTTGAATATCCGGGGAGGTTCGAAGGTAATTCAGTACTATGCTTCGGTGAATTACAACCGTGATCAGGGGATGTTGAAGACAGATAAGTTGAATGACTTCGATTGTAATATTACGAATAATCAAACGGCTTTTCGTGTGAATTTGACGATTGATTTGAAAGCCGGTATTAAATTATTGATTAATTCGTCGACAACTATAGATAAATACCATGGTCCTTTGACTAGTGTCAATCAGGCGTATGAGTTAGCGTTTAATGCTTCGCCGGTAGATTTTGCCCCTTTATATCCGGGAGATGAGAATTATGGGTGGCCGCATTTGCGTTTCGGTACGACAGAGGCCAATCAGGAGAATCCTTATATGATGATTCAGAAGGGATATCTGGAACGGACTCGCTATTCTACGACCAATCGGGCGGAGTATATCCATAACTTATCGAGCCTGGTAAAGGGGTTGGAGTTGCGGGGGAGTGTGGCTGTGTCACAGGCAGGATATTATACGACTGGTTTTACAACCAATCCTTTCAAATATTCTTTGTTGAATTATGATTTTGAAACAGGCAAACACCGGTTGCAGGATTTGTCTCCTTTTGGTGCCAGTTATGCCTTGTCTATAGATCCCACAGCCAAGGCTTCGACGACAGAGACGCGTGTTACGTATGAGGCACGTGCTTTGCATACGGCAGCATGGAAAGAGCATCAGACCTCACTGACAGGGGTGTTCCAGGCTCAGGATTATACGTTTACGCCGGTGTCTAATGTCTTGACAGGTATGCCACAACGGAACATGATGTTTTCAATGCGTGGAACGTATGGGTTTAAAGACCGTTATTTTGTAGAGGCAAGTTTTGGTTATAACGCATCGGAACGTTTTGCAAAGAGTAACCGTTGGGGGTTATTCCCGGCAGGTGGCCTGGCGTATGTGATATCGAGCGAACCTTTTATGAACGGGACAGCCCATTGGCTGGACTTTTTGAAGCTGCGGGTTTCGTATGGCAAGGTAGGCAACGACGGAGTGATTAAGGTTCCCCGCTTTTTGTTTTTGCAGACGATGGGTACCTTGACGAATGTATTGAATCCGGAACCGGGAGGCAGACCAACGATTTACAGGATTGTACAGGGATATGCGAATCCGAATTTGAAGTGGGAAGTGGCGGAGCAGGTGAATTTCGGTTTGGAGACCAAGTTGTTCAAGGGGATTGTCGAGTTTAATCTGGATGCGTATCAGGAGATCCGTCACAATATCATTGGCTACCGTGCCTCTGTTCCGGCACATGCGGGTATTGCTCTTCCACAATTGGATAATATGGGTAAGGCCCGGTCGAGGGGTATAGACTTTTCGGGTAAGATCCAGCATGCTTTTAACAAAGATTTGTGGGTGATTCTGAACGGTACTTTGACTTATAATAAGGTTGTGTATAAAGAAATCGAGGAAGCGATGAATAAGCCGGCATGGCAAAGAATGGTGGGGAAAGAGATTTCGCAGAAAATCGGTTATATTTCGGACGGACTCTTCCAGGATCAGGCGGAAATCGAAAATGCTCCGGTACAGGCAGGATCGCCTCAGCCAGGAGATATCCGTTACCGGGATTTGAATAACGACGGAAAGATTGATGTGAATGATGTGACTTATATCGGTTTTCCGGAGACTCCGCGTGTGACCTATGGCTTTTCAGGTTTTGTCAATTACAGGAATTTTGAGTTCAGTTTTGCTTTTCAGGGGTCGGGGAAACGTTCTTTCTTTATGGACCCGAGCGAATTGTCTCCTTTTGTGGATGACCATGCGATGTTGACAGCTATTTATAAGGATCACTGGTCGGAAGATAATATGATCCGGAAACCTTTCTGGCCTCGTTTATCGACCCAAAATTTGATTGAACATTCGCCGGAGGAGGATTGGTATAATAAAAATGCAACAGAGGTTCGCAAGAGTACTTATTTCATGCGGGAATGCCGTTTCCTGAGATGTACTTCGTTGGAGTTGGCGTACAATATGCCAAAGAAATTGATGGAACGTTGGGGACTGCAAAATATGAAGTTTTTTGTGCGGGCGAACAATCCTTTCCTGATTTCCAATTTCAAGCTTTGGGATGTCGAGTTGGGTGAGGATGCGTTTAACTATCCGATACAAAAGACTTATACCGTTGGGTTAAACTTTAGTTTCTAATATAAATATAAGGTGGTTATCTATGAAATATGTAAATATATTATTGATTGGTTTGGTCTTGTTATTTCCGGGGTGTACATTTTTGGATGTTGTACCGGAGGGAAATATTGAAAGTATCGAGAGTAACTTTGAGAAACGGGACCAAACGGAGAATTGGTTCAAGTATTGTCATTTCTGGGTCAGTCCGTTTACCACTTCCGTAATTTCGAATCCGGCTTATATGGGGACGGATGAAGTGGTTGCGGGAACTTATTTGCGGGAGAGCGGTTTTAACTGGAGTGGTTTGTATATTGCGGATGGTCTGCAGCGTACGTTCGATCCATACTGTAATATGTGGCGTCGGGATGCAGTGTATAACAGTATCCGTTATTGTAATACTTTTCTTGAAAAAGTGTGGGGAGTTTATAATATGACGGATGCTGAAAAGAAGTTGTGGGTAGCTGAAATCAAGGCTTTGAAAGCCTATTATTATTTTGAGCTTTTGCGTCATTACGGACCTTTTGTTGTGATGGACGAGAATATCGATCCGGGTGTTCCGGTCGAGGATATGAAAAAGGAAAGAAGTCCGGTGGATGTTTGTGTTGAAGAGATTGTAAGCCTTTTGGATGAAGCGATGAAAGATTTGCCTTTGATGAAAGATAAAGAGAGAAGCCGGTGGGCTTACCATAGCCTGGAGTCGGCTGCAGCCTTGAAGGCGATGACCTTGTTTTATGCAGCTTCGCCTTTGTTCAACGGTAACCCGGCTTATAGCGGTTTTGTGAATAGTAAGGGCGAGAAGTTGTTCAGCCAGCAGAAAGATCCGGAAAAGTGGAGATATGCAGCGGAGGCTGTCGATTCGGCCTTACTTATTTGTAACCGGGGAGGAAAATATCTGATTTCGAGTGAGAGCGACAAGATTACAGACCGGATAAAAGATATTGAAGCATCGGCTATAGCCTTGAATTTTGAAAATGCAGAGGCGATTTATATGTTCCGCTATGAGTCTTTTGCAGATGGAGGCTGGCCGAAATGGACCCGTCCTTATTTCAATAGTACGGATGAGGATTATAATATGGAAATGAAAGGATGTGTGGCTCCGAGTCTGAAAATGGTGGAAATGTATTATACGGAACACGGTTTGCCGATAGAAGAGGATAAGGCGTGGTGGAAGTATGAAGAGCGTTATACGATGGGAACGGAAGACGACAAGAGGTATAAGGATGTGGTGGCTATGGACGAGAAAGTACTGAAATTGCATTTAAAAAGAGAACCGCGGTTTTATGCGCATATTGCTGCCGACCGTTGTTATTACCAGCTCGGTAAAAAGAATGTACTGGTAGAGGCTTACCGTGGTGAGCGTTTTGGTACGCGGGAGGCTTCCATTACAAATTCTGTTCCGCAAAATTTGACCGGCTATTGGATGAAGAAGGGTTCGGATTCCGAAGTTTCTAATGTAGGTTATAATAATGCTTTTACGAATGATTATCCTTGTGTATTGATTCGCTTGGCAGATCTTTATTTGATGAAAGCGGAGGCATGGAATGAATATCTGGCGGTTCCGGATGAAGAACATGTATATGCGCCTTTGAACGAAGTGCGTCGGCGTGCCGGTATTCCGGATGTGAAAGAAGCTTGGGAAACTTATGCCAAGAACCCTGGAAAAGTGGCGACGAAGGAAGGAATGCGTAAGATTATCCACCGGGAGTGGGATATTGAGTTTGCTTTTGAAGGAAGACGTTTTTGGAATCTGCGTCGCTGGTTGACCGCAGTGGATGAATTGAATGAGGAACAATACGGATGGAATATTGTCGGGCAGAATGCCAGAGAGTTTTATAATAACTTTAGAGAACCTGTCAGGGTTTGGGCAAAACGGAAGTTTATCTCGCCACGCGATTATCTGTTTCCGCTTCAGAGCGAAGAGGTGATGATATCCGGTTGTGTACAGAATCCGGGATGGTAATATTAATGATTTAATAGGAATAATTATGAAAAGATTGGTTTATATATGGCTTGTTGCCTGGGTCTTGTGGGGTTGTCAGAAAGAAGAAGCATATTTCGATGTTTTGGTTCCGGCAGATGGCTTGACGTTTTCTCCGGTGGAGGGCGGTGCAGTGATGCACTATCGTTTACCGGCGGATGAGAAGGTGTACAGTATCCGGGTACGCTACCAGGACGGGTTTGGGAAGGATATGATCCGGACCGGTAGTTATGCCTGCGATTCATTGCTTATCACAGGTTTTAATGAGGCGCGGAAAGGGGTGAAGGCTTATGTGACTTTGTGCGATAGGAACGATGTGGAGTCGGAGGCGTTAGAAGTCACCTTTGATACCCGGGATTCCGGACCGGTTGCTTTTATCAACAACTTAGAGGTCGTTCCGGGTTGGGGTAATGGTTTTGTTTTGTCTTATGACTTGGAAGAGGATTTGAAAGGTATGGCTCACCTGTTTTATGTGGGGGAAGATCCGAATACCAAACTGCCGGACACCCTTTTATTTAAAAGTTTTGTGCCGAAAAAAGGTAATACGGTGATACGGGATACTTTCAAACAGCAACGGGACAGTTATGATTTTGTGGTACGCGTAGAGGATTTCCGGGGGAATATGGTAAAAGAAAGGGTATGGAAAGACATTGTGCCTTTGGCGATAGAACAGTTGCCTGTCAGTCTGAATAATCTTTCTGATCCGGAGGAACTTTCCCAGGAAGATCCCACTGCGAAGTTAGGCAAGCAATATTTGTTGGACGGGGATAAAAAAGGAGATCAAAGCTTTGGTATTGAATCGTGGACGAGTTTTTATACCTACTTGGCCGGTCCGATGGCGGTATCTACACCGGAGAAACCCGGGAAAGCCCTGTTTATTATTGATATGATGGAAGAAAAGTTACCGGCAGAGGTCCGCCTGTACGGAATGTTGGCAGTCCGGACCAGTTGGCCCTATGGCCCCGGCCAATATGAAACTTTTCCGAAATGGGGAGATGTGTGGACGTTGTGTTATGCGAGCAAGTTACCGAGCAGTGTGACTCTTTACGCATCCCAAACGAAAGATGACGATGCCTCGTGGGTAGAGATTTCACATTTCGAACAAGACCGGAGAATTGATAATAAGGAACGTTGGTGTGAACGTTGTAACGAGAATGGGGATTATCTCATTGTTTCTCGGGATGCCTTGGATTTGGCTTCACCTTGTTTTATTACCTTGACTTGCCCGGCAGAAGGAGAGAAATACCGCTATCTGAAAGTGGTGGTGAACGAGGTCTTTTTTGCGCCTATAGGTTTTGAGAATGCTTTTATGGGTGGAAATGACCAGAAATATGTGACGGTGCATGAATTGGAAGTTTATACAGCAAAAGATTGATATTATGAAGAAAATATATTTATGGCTCTTGCTCCCTTTGTTGATTTTCGGGGGCTGTGAAAGTTTGGAAGATACGTATAAAGATTATGCAGGTGATGGCCCGATTCGCTATTTGGTGAAATGTGACGACCTGGATGTCAAAGCCGGTTGGAATCGTTTGGTAGTTTCGTGGAAATCTGTGGATGACCCGATTATCGATAAAGTAAAAGTTTCTTGGACGGTAGATGGGATCGGACGGGATACTTTGTTGGAAAGAGGTACGTTTGCGTGCAGCCTGCCTTGTGACGGAAATCTTACTTACCAGGTGTCGGTAGCCAATATGGATAAAAACGGTAATACTTCTTTAGCTGTAACCCAGGTAGGAAGACCTTATTCGCCTGAACACGAGCAAGTATTGATTTTCCCGACTATGGTGAACAAACATTTTTATGTACAAGATCGTTTGGCGCTGGTCCTGGATGAGTGGGGAAATCAGATAGATAGCATTGCCTTCGTATATACTTCTGCCGGACAGGGCAAGAGAACGGTTATGAAAAGCGCACCGGAGAGTCTTTATTATTTACTGAAAGATAAAATTGATGCAGAGACAACATTAACAGTACACAGTTACGGCCACCTGGAAGGATGTGTAGATGCGATTGTAGTATCGACTGAATTGGAACGTGCTAAAGTGTATACAGATGGCTTTAAAGCGCTGATGTTAACAAGATACGGTATTGCTGAGCTGACGGAAGAGGCTGTTGCCGGTTTGGAAACCCTTGAAATTGATTACGACATCGATAGCTTTGAGGATATTATGAATATGCCGGGATTGAAGAAGTTGGTATTGGGCAAGAACCGCTATTTGAGTGAGGAAGTATTGGGAGAGGAGGTTAGTGCCAGTAAAATCACTGACCTTGAAATAAGTAAATTTGCGATGGAAGTGATGGCGGAACTTGTTTCTGACTTTAAGGTAGAACGCTACAATAAGCATTATTTCCCGGAAACTTATGATTTTGTTGAAGAAAAAGGAAATCCGGTACTGCCTGATTTGACTTATCTGAATAACGAGACATGGACTTATGAGTGTGTTGTAACTCCGAAAGAAGGGGATTATTATTCCAAAGGCTATGAGAAATTGTTTGACTTAAATGCGACAGCCTGGGCAACATTTAATCATTATGATTTTTTAAAATATGAAATAACAGTTGATATGCAAGAGACAAAGCGGGTAAATGGTTTTGCAATAGAACAAGTTGCCTCTGATATTGCAACTTCTGCAAGAAAACGGGCTTTTATGGCACGAAAAGTACAGGTCCAGTTTTCTGTCGATGGAAGTGTCTGGACTGAGGCAATAGATTATACGTTGGGTACAACCCTTGGAGAAATCGACCTTTTGTCAATAGCTGCTCCTACAAATGCACGGTATTTGAAATTCGTGTTGACCGACCAAAATTACAGAAACGTATATTCAATTTCACTACAAAAAATCAGAATTTTCTAACTGGGATACCCTAAAAAGGGATTGTTTGATAAGTTCTATTCAGTTTTTTGTTATTGGAGATAAGGCTTTCTTTCTGATTATCAGATTGAAAGCCTTTGTTTTATCCGGCTTGCTTTCGTACGGTCAATGATTTTCGTGGCATGCATTTTATAACTATTTGCGTGTCTAAGAAATGTTTCTATCTGCATTTACTATTAACATTTTGCGTTTTTCAAATTATCATCAAAAAAATCTGTTACGAATGGAATCATTCCAAATAATAGAATACAGAAAAAAATCTGTATAAAATATGTCATATTTGATTTTAAATTCTATAAATTTGACATGCTAGATCGAATTAGTTTAATTTTAAACAAAACCATATACTTATGAAGAAGCTTATTTCAGTGGAAGAGGCAGTAGCAAAGGTAAAAGATGGGATGACGGTTATGATTGGCGGGGTTCTTTCTAACGGGACACCTAACGCAATCGTTAACGCTTTGGCTCAATCGGAAGTGAAAAATCTGATTCTCATCGTGAACGACACCGCCTATCCGGATAAAGGATGCGGACAGTTGATCGCTAACAAGCAGGTGAAGAAAGTGATCGTGTCGCATATCGGTACGAATCCATGTACGAGTGAACAAATGAACAGTGGTGAACTGGAGATCGAATTCAGTCCGCAGGGTACTTTAGCCGAACGGATCCGTTCCGGTGGTGCCGGTTTGGGGGGAGTATTGACTCCGACAGGTATCGGAACCCTGGTAGCAGAAGGTAAACAAGTACTGAATATCGACGGTAAAGATTATTTGCTGGAAAAACCGTTGCGGGCGGATGTGGCTTTGATCGGTGCTAGTGTAGGGGATGAGTCCGGAAATTTAGTCTATAAAGGTACGACTCAGAATTTCAATCCACTGATGGCGACGGCTGCCGATTTGGTTATTGCGGAAGTGCAGGAGTTGGTAGAAACCGGAGATTTGTATCCCGAGCTGATAAAGACTCCCGGAATATTCGTGGATTTTTTAGTGAAAGGGTAGGGGGATAAGCTAAAGGCGAAGAGGCAAAAAGCGGGGAAGGTAAAAAAGAGGTGTAATCGAAAGGGATGGGTGTAGATCTGTTCCGGTTAATTTAAAAATATGGAAAAATCAATGATAAGACTTCGGATGAGCGCTAAAGATGCTCATTATGGCGGAAATTTGGTGGATGGAGCTCATATGGTGCATTTATTCGGCGATGTTGCGACCGAACTGCTGATTATGCATGACGGAGATGAAGGTCTTTTTGTGGCCTATGACAATGTGGAGTTTTTGGCTCCGGTATATGCCGGCGACTATATCGAAGCTGTCGGTGAAATCGTGAAAGTAGGAAATACTTCCCGCAAAATGGTTTTCGAAGCCCGTAAGGTGGTCGCTGCCCGTCCGGATATTTCAGCTTCGGCTGCGGATGTCCTGGCTGAACCGATTGTGGTTTGCCGGGCCAGTGGAACCTGTGTGGTGAAAAAAGAGGATCAGCGGAAAGGATAATGTAAGTTAATAGTCTTGATAATTATGGAAAAATTGATTATAACAGCTGCGATCTGCGGGGCAGAGGTAACGAAAGAACAAAATCCCGCCGTTCCTTATACTGTAGAAGAAATCGTCAGAGAAGCAAAATCTGCTGTAGATGCAGGTGCTGCTATCGTTCATCTTCACGTACGTGAAGACGACGGTACGCCGACTCAGAGCAAAGCACGTTTCAAAACGTGTATAGACGCTATATATGAAGTATGCCCGGATGTGATTCTGATTCCTTCGACCGGAGGGGCTGTAGGAATGACAGCGGAAGAACGTCTGCAGCCGACCGAACTTTTCCCGGAAATGGCTACCCTGGATTGTGGCACCTGTAATTTCGGAGATGAGGTATTTGAAAATACCATGCCTATGATGAGGGATTTCGGTAAAAGAATGCTGGAAAACCGGATCAAACCGGAATACGAATGTTTCGAGATGGGACATCTCGAAACCGTATTGAATATGGCAAAGAAAGGTCAGGTACCGGGAGCTCCCATGCAGTTTAATTTTGTACTCGGTGTCCCCGGGTGTACGCCTGCAACAGTTCCTAATCTTTGCTGGCTTGTAAATGCTATTCCGGCAGGTTCTACCTGGACTGCAACCGGTATCGGACGCCATGCCTTTACTTTGGCTGCTCCTGCTATCGCTATGGGAGGAAATGTCAGAGTGGGGTTCGAAGATAATCTGTATCTCGAAAAAGGGGTGTTGGCAAAATCCAATGGCGAGTTGGTAGCTAAGGTCGTTCGTATCGCTAAGGAATTGGGACGCGAAATCGCTACCTCGGCCGAAGCACGGAAGATATTGAATTTGAAAGCTAAAGGCTGAAAAGCTATAGGCTATAAGTCGAAAGGTATAAAGTGAAAAAATTAAAGTAAATATTAAAAAATAAAACGTTATGAAAAAAGGAAATAAATACGGAACGCATAGAGTAATTTCACCGAAAGGAGTATTACCACAACCGGCTGACAAACTGGATAACAATATGGACGAAATCTATGATAACGAGATTTTGATCGATGTGCAAACTCTGAATATCGATTCGGCTAGTTTTACTCAGATTGAAGAACAAGCCGGAGGGGATAAAGCTAAAATTGCCGAGATCATGCTGGGAATTGTAGAGAAACAAGGAAAACACCGTAATCCGGTGACCGGTTCCGGTGGTATGTTACTGGGAACGGTGGAAAAAATCGGAGATGCTTTAGTTGGAAAGACCGATCTGAAAGTGGGAGATAAAATCGCAACTTTGGTGTCTTTGTCGCTGACTCCGCTTCGTATCGATAAAATTAAAGAAATCCGGGCAGATGTCGACCAGGTGGATATCGATGGTAAAGCTATTTTGTTTGAAAGTGGTATTTATGCGAAGATTCCGGCAGATCTGCCGGAAAAGTTGGCTTTGTCGGCTCTCGATGTAGCCGGTGCTCCGGCTCAGACTGCTAAATTGGTGAAACCGGGAGATACGGTATTGATTATCGGTGCCGGTGGTAAATCGGGTATGTTGTGTTGCTATGAAGCAAAGAAACGTGCTGGTGTTACCGGTAAAGTAATCGGTTTGTGCCATAGCCAGAGAAGTACCGAACGGCTTCAGAAATTAGGCTTCTGTGATTATGTATTCTCGGCCGATGCAACTCAGCCGGTTCCGGTTATGGAGAAAATTGCCGAACTGACGAATGGTGAAATGTGTGATATTACGATCAATAATGTGAATATTACGGATACTGAGATGACCAGCATCTTGTGTACTAAAAATGACGGATTGGTCTATTTCTTCTCTATGGCGACCAGTTTTACGAAGGCTGCTTTGGGAGCGGAAGGTGTCGGCAGCGATGTGACTATGATCGTTGGAAATGGGTATACCAAAGGACATGCTGAGATTACACTGCAGGAACTTCGTGAAAGCGAGGCATTACGGAAGATATTTACAGAGTTGTATGCCTGAATGGTCGGGATTTTATAATCCCGACGAATTAAAAATATGTTTTTATGGCTAGCAGAAGAAAAGAGTTTTTCCCTGAAGTGACCGATGAACAATGGAACGATTGGCATTGGCAGGTGAAGAACAGGATTGAAACTTTGGATCAGCTGAAGAAATACATCCGGCTGACACCAGATGAGGAAGAGGGTATCCGTGAGTCGCTGAAGACATTACGGATGGCGATCACACCTTATTATCTGAGTCTGATCGATCCCGATAATCCTTATTGTCCGATCCGTAAACAATCGGTGCCGACCATTGAAGAATTGCATCGGTCACCGGCTGATCTGGAAGATCCCTTGCATGAAGACGGTGATTCACCCGTACCGGGACTGACCCACCGTTATCCTGACCGGGTGTTGTTCCTGATCACCGATATGTGTTCGATGTATTGCCGGCATTGTACCCGGCGCCGCTTTGCCGGACATCACGATTGTGCCACTCCATTGGAAAGAATCGATAAATGTATCGAATATATCGCTAATACCCCCCAGGTGAGAGATGTCCTCCTATCGGGAGGGGATGCCTTATTGGTCAGTGACGAACGATTGGAATATATCATCAAACGGCTGCGTGGAATCCCTCATGTCGAGATTATCCGTATCGGGTCGAGAACACCGGTGGTGTTACCCCAGCGCATTACGCCGGAATTGGTAAATATGCTTCGGAAATATCATCCGATTTGGCTGAATACTCATTTCAACCATCCGAACGAAATTACCGAAGAGTCGGCGGCTGCTTGTGCCCGGCTGGCCGATGCGGGTATACCTCTGGGAAATCAGTCTGTCCTGCTCCGCGGGATCAACGATTGTACACATGTCATGAAAAAATTGGTGCACGAGTTGGTCAAGATCCGGGTACGTCCCTATTACATCTATATCTGTGATCTTTCTGTGGGGATCGGTCATTTCCGTACCCCTGTATCGAAGGGAATCGAGATTATCGAGAACCTGCGGGGACATACTTCCGGTTATGCCGTGCCTACTTTCGTCGTGGATGCTCCCGGTGGAGGCGGAAAAATTCCGGTGATGCCGACCTATCTGATTTCTCAGGGCCCCAATCGGGTGGTGTTGCGTAATTTTGAAGGCGTGGTGACTACGTATACCGAACCGACGGATTACAGAGACGAATGCCACTGTGAAGAGTGTGAGAAGCGCCGTAAAACAGAAGGAGTGGCTGAGTTGCTGAGCGGAGAACGCTTGTCTCTCGAACCGGCGAATCTGGATCGTAAGACACGTAATCTATTGGCGAAAGGATAAATTATTTGTGATTTTGGATTTACCGTTTCATTCGATTGAAAGGATAAATCCGGAATCATAAATGAAAATGCTGAACAGATGGGTTTTGTTGATGACATATCCGATTACAGGAGTCTGGCAATTGTCGGATTGGAGAAAAATACAGGGAAAACAGAATGCCTGAATTACATCCTTCGCAGGATAAAAGATTCGGCAGATCGGTTCGCTCTGACTTCGATCGGAATTGACGGAGAAAACCGGGATCAGGTATGTCAAACCCCGAAACCCGAGATTATCGTGCCGGAAGGAATGATATTCGTTACTTCGGAGAAACATTACCGGGAAAGGAGGTTGGTGGCTGAAATCATGGAAATCGATGATCATCGGACTGCTTTGGGACGGTTGGTTATCGCCAGGGCTAAAACTTCGGGAAAAGTATTGCTTTCAGGGCCTGCGGATACTGCCGGGTTGAAAAGTCTGATCCGGCATATGAAAGATTTCGGGGTACGAACGACCTTGGTCGACGGGGCTTTGTCCCGTTTAAGCCTGGCGTCTCCCACCGTTACGGAGGCGATGGTCTTAGCGACGGGGGCTGCTGTTTCCGGGAATATTCGGGAATTGGTGAGACGTACCCGTTATGTTTGTGATTTGATCGATCTGGAAGAGGTGGACGAAGTTTTACAAGAGAGGTTGGATGCCATTCAACAAGGTGTATGGGCGGTCGGGCCGGAGGGAGAATGTATCGATCTGAAATTGCCTTCTGTGTTTATGCTGGAGAAAAGTGGAACCGATCTGCTGCAATATGGGCATCGGATCTTTATTGCCGGTGCTGTGAGTGATAAAGTATTTCAGTTTTTACGCGTACAGAAACAGACCGTAGAATTGATCGTCCGTGATTTTACCCGTGTTTTTGCCGCACCTGAGTCTTTTTATGCCTTTTTACGTAAGGGCGGAAGAGTACAGGTGCTTCATCGTAGCCGGCTTTTGGCCGTTACGATCAATCCTCAGTCTCCGGGAGGATTACTTTTGGATTCGTTGCGTTTGCAGCAAGCATTGGAAGAAAGCTTGCAAATTCCGGTGTATGATGTGAAAAAAATAGAAAAAGTCGGTAAAAACCGTTGAGGATATGATTTTAAGGGAAGCGATAAGACAAGTCAGGGGATTCCGTTATATGATCGAACAATTGGATATCTGTTCGGCTGTAGGCCGGAGGGTATTGTATGATCTGCCCTGGCTCGATTCGAAATCTCGGTTGGAGGCCGAATTTGAACGTATTCAAAAGATCATGGTACTTTTTGAACAACCTGAAAATGAATCCCGGCTGGAACGTTTGACTGGTAAGCTGATGCAGGTGAGAGATATCCGGGGGACGATCGGGCGGATGGCGATGGAGCAAGTGTTGGATGATCTTGAATTGTTCGAATTGAAAACTTTTGCTTTGTGCTCGGAAGAAATCAGGGAACTTGTCGAAGAATGGCGGATTGTTTTACTCCCGGAACTGGAGCCGGTTGCACGTTTGTTGGATCCGGAAGGGAATCGGATTCCTCATTTTTATATTTATGATACTTACTCGGCTGAGCTGGCCAGGCTGAGAGCTGAAATAAAACAAAAGAGCCTTCAAGGGGCAGAAGAACGGGAATTAGAAGCGTTGTATGTACAAAGTGTGGTTTTGGAAGACAAGGTACGCGAAGAGTTGTCTGTGCAGTTGAGACCTTATCACGACGATTTGAAACAGGCTTTGGAAGCGGTCGGATTGCTGGATGTCGTATTGGCAAAAGCCAGACAAGCAATAAGAGGACAATTGACTTTGCCGCAAATTCCGGAAGAGGGGGAAATGGTGTTCGAAGGTCTTTTCCATCCTCAGATCCGGGAGATTTTAGAACAGGAAGGAAGAGCGTTTCAGGCTGTAGATTTGAAATTGGAAAAGGGAACGACGGTGATTACCGGAGCCAATATGGCCGGAAAGACAGTGTTGTTGAAAAGTGTGCAATTGGCGCAATACCTGATGCAGTTCGGTTTTTATGTACCTGCCCGGCGGGCGGGTATGCCGCTCGTGGAACAAGTCTTGACCAGTATCGGGGATGATCAGGATGAATTGAACGGTCTCTCTTCTTATGCGGCTGAGATGTTGCGGGTGGATGAAATGATCCGGCAAGTCAGGCAGCGAAGTAAAATTTTGGTGCTGATAGACGAATTGGCCCGGACGACCAATCCCGTCGAGGGACGGGCAATTGTGAATGGGGTAGTGGATTTTTTGACTACTCACCGGGTGATGGCTATGGTTACTACCCATTATAGCGGAATAACGGCCGAATGCCGTAAATTGAGAGTGCGGGGATTTGTAGAGAATCGGGTTGAAGGGAATATGACCCTGAAAAATATCAATGAGTTTATCGATTATTCACTCGAAGAAGACAGCGGAGAAGAAGTTCCCCAGGAGGCGATGCGTATTGCCTGGATGCTGGGGATCGACCGTGGAGTGTTGGAACGGGTGGAAAATTATTTGCAGGAAGAAAATCCTGATTGGAAAAAGACAGTACAGTAGAAAGAAAATATATATGAAAAGTAAATTAGGAATAGATTTTGATAAAGTCGGACATGCCCGTGAAATGGCCCGTAAGATTGCTGACCAGGTGCAGGATTTTGTGGATGGCTATACGACAGTGGCTGTCGAAAGGACATTGTGTCGTTTGCTTGGTATCGACGGAGTGGATGTTCATGCTGTCCCTCTGCCGAACATTTTGGTAGACGAGCTGAAAGAAAAGAACGTGTTGGGAGAAGGAATTTTATTCTTTCTGGGTAATGTAATGGTGGAAACCGGAATGACTCCGCAGGAAATAGCCGAACAAGTGGCTGCCGGGAAAGTAGATGTCACCCGGGTACCGGTATGTACTCCCGGCCAGCGGGAAAAAGCGTTGCAACCCTATATCGAGGCCAGTATCCGTCGGATTTCCGACAACCGGAAACGGCGTGAGAATTATATCGCAACGATCGGAGAGGGAGCAAAGCCTTATCTTTATGTCATTGTCGCTACCGGTAATATTTACGAAGACGTGGTACAGGCACAGGCGGCTGCCCGGCAAGGGGCGGATGTCATTGCTGTGATCCGTACAACGGGGCAAAGTTTGTTGGACTATGTACCCTATGGGGCTACGACAGAAGGATTCGGCGGAACTTTTGCCACCCAGGAAAATTTTCGGATTATGCGGAAAGCTTTGGATGAGGTAGGAGAAGAAGTCGGTCGTTATATTCGGCTGTGTAATTATTGTTCCGGTTTATGTATGCCGGAGATTGCTGTGATGGGAGCTTTGGAAGGGCTGGATGTGATGTTGAACGATGCGTTGTATGGGATTTTATTCCGGGATATCAATATGCAGCGGACGTTGGTCGACCAGTTTATGTCGCGGGTGATCAACGGCTTTGCCGGAGTGATAATCAACACAGGCGAAGATAACTACCTGACTACTGCCGACGCTGTCGAAGAAGCACATACTGTTTTGGCTTCCGATCTGATCAATGAACAATTGGCTTTATTGGCCGGGCTGCCGGAAGAACAAATGGGCCTGGGACATGCTTTTGAAATGGATCCCATGCTGGAAAACGGCTTTTTGTACGAATTGGCTCAGGCCCAGATGACCCGGGAAATTTTTCCGAAGGCTACTTTGAAATATATGCCTCCGACGAAATTTATGACCGGAAATATTTTCCGCGGACATATTCAGGATGCTCTTTTCAATATGATCGGAATCTGGACTTCACAAGGTATTCAACTGTTGGGAATGCCGACCGAAGCCATACATACTCCATTTATGTCGGATCGTTATCTGTCGATCGAGAATGCCCGTTATATTTTTAATAATATGAAAAATATCGGAGATGAAGTGGTCTTTAAAGAAAACGGGATTATACAAAACAGGGCGAAAGAAGTGTTGGATAAAGCTACCGTTCTCTTGGAAAAGATTGAACGGGAAGGACTTTTTACAGCCTTGGAAAAAGGAATTTTTGCCGATATCAAGCGTCCTAAAAACGGAGGAAAAGGATTGGACGGCGTTTGTGCCAAGGGAAAGAACTATAGCAATCCTTTTGTAGAGATCATGATGAACAGATAACAAAAATCGTAAATCAAATAAAGATTATGAGCGGAGGTTTATATTCAACAGAAGGGAGAGATTTCGATCAAACCCTCGATCTGAAAAAGATAAAACCCTACGGGGATACGATGAACGACGGAAAGACACAGCTGAGTTTCACTTTACCTGTACCTGCCGGAGATGAAGCGATAGAGGCTGCTAAACAGTTGATGAAAAAAATGGGATTTGAAAATCCTCAGGTGGTGTTTCATCAAGAACTGACGAAAGGATATACTTTTTTTAATTGTTATGGAAATTGTGTACACACGGTAGATTATAGCCATATCTATGTGCCGAAAGTGGAATCGACCAAGTGGGATATGGGAGAGACCGATCAGTTTGTCCGGGAACATATCGGTCGGAAAATTGTGGTGATCGGAGCTAGTACCGGAACAGATGCCCATACGGTGGGAATCGACGCTATTATGAATATGAAAGGTTTTGCCGGACATTATGGTTTGGAGCGGTATGAAATGTTCGAAGCCTTGAATATGGGTAGCCAGGTGACCAACGAGGAATTTATCGCTAAGGCTATCGAGTTGAAAGCCGATGCTTTATTGGTTTCGCAGACCGTGACTCAGAAAGATATTCATATTAAAAATCTGACGGAACTCGTGGAGATGTTAGAAGCCGAAGGATTACGGGACAAAGTGATCCTGGCTTGTGGTGGTCCCCGGATTTCACATGAGTTGGCGAAAGAATTGGGGTACGATGCCGGCTTCGGGATGAATACCTATGCCGACGATGTCGCCTCGTTTATTGCGCAGGAATTGGATCGAAGAATGAATCATTGAAAATATACAAGCTATGGAAAAAGAACAAATCAGGGAAGTGATTGCCAGGAGAGTGGCAATGGAACTCCACGATGGAGACGTGGTGAATCTGGGTATCGGTTTGCCGACTTTAGTACCGAATTATCTGCCTGAAGGTGTCGAGGTCATCTTACAAACGGAGAATGGATTGATCGGTATGGGGCCGACTCCTGCTCCGGGAGAAGAAGATCCGGACTTGATCAATGCCGGCGGTGGAGCGATAACGGCTCTGCCCGGAGCGGCCAGCTTCGATAGTGCTACTTCGTTCGGTATTATCCGGGGCGGACACGTAGATGTCAGTATCCTGGGGGCCTTGCAAGTAGATGAAAAAGGAGATTTAGCCAACTGGATGATACCGGGGAAAAAAACACCGGGAATGGGAGGAGCGATGGACCTGCTGATGGGAGCCGGTAAGGTGATCCTGGCCATGGAACATACGGCAAAAGGAAATCCGAAAATCCTGAAAAAATGTACTTTACCTTTGACAGCCAAGGGGCAGGTGAATATGATCGTTACAGAAATGGGAGTTATGGAGATCACACCCGGGGGAATTGTACTGAAAGAGATACATCCTGAGTTTACGGTAGAACAGGTGCAGGCAGCTACAGAAGCAACTCTGATCGTTGCCCCGGATTTAAAAAAGATGTGCTGAACGACGAAAGCGTATTGAAGGAAATCACGATGGAGGATGGATGGTGGATACCTCTAGCCCGAATCGTAAACTATAAATTAAAAAAGGTATGGATTTTTCATTATCAAAAAAAGAGATATTGTTTCAGCAGATGATCAGAGCATTTGCTGAGAAAGAAGTAAAACCGCTGGCGGCAGAAGTGGACGAAGAAGAGAGATTCCCTGTCGAAACGGTAGAAAAAATGGCGAAACTGGGGATTATGGGTATCCCTTTCCCGGTGGAATATGGCGGAGCCGGTGGTGATAACGTATTGTATTCTATGGCTGTAGAGGAATTGTCCCGGGTATGTGCAACGACCGGGGTTATTGTTTCTGCCCATACCTCTTTGTGTGCTTCTCCGATCTATGAATTCGGAAATGAAGAACAACGGAAAAAATATTTACCCAAATTATGTTCGGGAGAATGGATCGGAGCTTTTGGTCTGACCGAACCGAATGCAGGTACCGATGCCTCTGCCCAGCAGACAATGGCTGTTGCTGAAGAGGATCATTATGTGCTCAACGGGTCCAAAATATTTATTACGAATGCAGCTTATGCACACGTTTACATTGTTATGGCGATGACCGATAAGTCGCAGGGTACACGAGGAATCTCTGCTTTTATCGTTGAACGGGATTTTCCGGGATTTTCCATCGGTAAAAAAGAGAAAAAGATGGGGATCCGGGGATCCGCAACCTGTGAGTTGATTTTTGAAAATTGTATTGTGCCTAAAGGAAATATGCTGGGTAAACCGGGTGAAGGATTTAAAATTGCGATGAAGACGCTCGATGGCGGACGTATGGGAATTGCTTCACAGGCCTTGGGAATTGCTCAGGGAGCCATGGATGAGACAATAAAATATGTGAAAGAACGGAAACAGTTCGGACGCTCTATCGGACAATTTCAGAATACCCAATTTCAGTTGGCCGATTTAAATGCCAAGATCGAAGCTGCCCGTTTGTTGGTGCGGACGGCTGCCTGGAAGAAAGACAGGAAAATCCCTTACTCTGTCGATTCGGCACGGGCTAAGTTATTTGCTGCTGAAACAGCGATGGAAGTGACGACAAAAGCCGTACAGTTCCACGGAGGGTATGGATATACCCGTGAGTATCCGGTCGAACGGATGATGAGAGATGCCAAGATTACGGAGATTTATGAGGGAACCTCTGAAGTACAGCGGATGGTGATTGCTGCTGCTCTATTGAAATAATAATGTTTTCCGCATTGAACTTATAAAAAGAGAATACATGAAAATAGTAGTTTGTATAAAACAAGTACCTGATACGACAGAGATCAAACTCGATCCGGTAACAGGAACAATGATACGGGATGGTGTACCTAGCATTATGAATCCCGACGATAAAGGAGGATTGGAAATGGCTTTGGCCTTGAAAGATAAATATGGTGCGCAGGTAACCGTTATTACGATGGGACCGCCTCAGGCCGACGATATTTTGCGTGAAGCTTTTGCCATGGGAGCCGACCGGGCGATTCATTTGAGCGACCGTAAGTTTGCCGGTGCAGATACATTGGCTACGTCGAATGCTATTGCCGGTGCTTTACGGATGCTGGATTTCGACCTGGTCATTACCGGCCGGCAGGCGATCGATGGAGATACGGCGCAGGTAGGACCTCAGATTGCCGAGCATCTCGATTTGCCACAAGTGACGTATGTCGAGAATTTGGAATTCGATGGTGACAAGTTGTTTACGATCCGTAAATCTACCGAAGAAGGATATCAAACCGTACAGGTGGAATCTCCCTGTGTCGTTACTGTTCTGGCTACGGCAAACAAAGCGCGCTATATGTCTGTGCGGGGAATCGTAGAGGCATACGATCGGGAAGTGGAAATCTGGAATTTTAATAATATCAGTGTGGATGAAGCTAAATTGGGATTGAACGGTTCGCCGACGCGGGTATGGAAGTCTTTTACCAAAGGAGCTAAAGCAGCCGGAAAAGTTTTCGAAGTGGAACCGGCCGAAGCTGTAGATGTTATTATCGAAAAATTGAAAGAGAAATTTATTATTTAATACATGATTTTAGAGGAAAACCGGGAATAATCCGGTGGAATCTAAAGTTTAAAATCTGATGAAGATGGATAAATCTCAATATAAAAACGTTTACGTGTTCGTCGAACAGCGTGACGGAGTCGTTCAGAAAGAACGGTTTTTCGTCGAGAATGGAAGTGATGGAGGCGTCGGTCGTCACGCGCAGCGTCTGCTGGGGTCCCTTGTACGAAATATGGTGCGCACCCGGCAGGACCTGTGGCGCTTCGCTGCCGTAATTCACGCCGGGGCGGATACGGATGGTGATGCGCGGGCGGCCGGCGACCCGGCGGATGATGCGGATGATCGACGAGGGCGTGAATAGCCGGTCGTGCATCGGGAAACAGGGAGCGAAGTCGATGATCTCGATGACGTTGTGGGCATTGTCGCCGAACCGGGTAACAAGCACGGCCGAATTGCGTTCGTAGTACTGGTCGGCCTGCCGGATTTTCTCGAAGCCGACATCGATGAATCCGGACGCTTTGTCTTTCAGCCCGGGATTCATCAGTTCGCAGCAGACCGGGTCGCTGTCGAAATAGGGGTAGCACCACCAGACGATGCGGGCATTTCTGTCGATTAATGCGCTGGTGCGTGAATTGCCGATCAGTCCGAGTTCCAGTGAGCTCATGTCAGTTTCCTTTGGTGGCCCGCCGTGTTTTCCGAAAGGATGGCGGTTTCTGTTTTGTCGATAAGAAGGTCGAGCAGTCTGGCGATATCTTTTTGTG
>ERZ857840.407-NODE-407-length-65549-cov-9.517589_pt1 | contig 65549 bp, 44 predicted proteins | sample MGYA00519760_ERZ857840 | MGnify/ENA primary metagenome ERZ857840 (study PRJEB31778, sample SAMEA3449371) | human gut metagenome | biome: human gut; feature: human-associated habitat; material: faeces | place: United Kingdom | collected 2010/2012 ... | reverse complement strand
AAGATTTCCGCTTAGGCGGACTTCATTTGGACAACAGGGTATTGTTGCAGTGGAGCACGGATCAAGATGTTGTACCCGTTCCGCTTTTGAGCGCCTTCCTGTCGTATTACTACGAATTCTGGGTCGTGCGCGATGTGCTGCGCCTGCAGATCGGTCTGGACGGACGCTATAATACCAAGTATTATGCGCCCGGTTACAATCCGGCTCTGTCGGTGTATTACAACCAACGGGAGGTCGAGACGGGGAATTACCCCTATATGGACGCTTTCGTCATGGGAAAGTGGAAGAGAATGCGGATATTCCTGAAATATCAGCATGTGAACAAGGGACTGTTCGGTAACGGAGAATATTTCTCGGCGGCTCGCTATCCGCTCAATCCGGGCATGTTCAAAATCGGTATCTCATGGGGATTCTATGATTGACGTGCTGTTCTGTGCGGTGTAAGCTGCCCGCAAAACAACATTTTATGTTAAAAAAGACCGTATTAACGTTTGCGTTCTTAACCATTCTTACGACATTTTACGGCTTCAACGCCCAGTTCAGCGCACCCGCGACGGACGACGCACTGAACGCACTGGCCGAGATGCACCACTCGCTGCTCCCCGAGGGCAGTTACGTCATTTCGGCCTACGACAATCTGATTCGCAACATCAGCGAAGAGGAGGGCCACGACTGGCGCCTGATGAGCGCCATCGCCTACCACGAATCGCGCTTCACGCCCGACATCACCTCGCGCAGCGGGGCCCGCGGCCTGATGCAGATCATGCCTTCGGTGGCGCGTCAGTTCGACGTCCCCGCGGCCGAGATCACCGATCCGAGGACCAATATCTGGTTGGCCAACAAACTGATGTCGAAGATCATGTCGTCGCTCCGTTTTCCGGAAGGGACACCTGAAAAAGACCGCATGAGCATCATCCTGGCCTCGTATAACAGCGGTATCGGCCATGTGAACGACGCCCGCCGTCTGGCCCGCCTGAACGGGGAGAACCCCAACTCGTGGGAGGTCGTGGCCCGGTACCTTACGCTGAAGGCCGAGCCGGAATTCTACGAGAACGAAGTGGTCAGATGCGGACGATTCACCGGCAGCCGGCAGACGCTGGCCTATGTGAACGACGTGATAGGACGCTACGACAGATACTGCCGCATCGCCGGAAGGTAACGGCGGCAGGATAAATTAAAGGCAGGACCCGCAAGAGCGGTCCTGCCTTTTTTGTGCCTGTGCCCCGCGCAGCGGGGACAGGATGCCCTGCGGTGTGGAATCTACTCGAAGACGGAGATAGTTGGCGGCAGTCCAAATTTTGCAATTTCCCGAATTATCGCTATATTTGAATGATTCGGAGTATTCCGACATATTTTGAGAAAACTGTGGAAAACCATTCGGCGTATTTTCAGCAACTATTCCGCGATCACTATGAACCCTTGTGTGCACGGGCTTTTCAGATGGTCCATGACCGCAAGGCGTCGGAAGACATCGTGCAGGATGTCTTTCTTGCCTTGTGGGAACGGCGGGAGGAGGTGGACTTCGACCGGCCGCTGCTGCCGCTGCTGTTTGTCGCTGTGAAGAACCGTGCCATAGATTTGCTGCGCTCCAAAAAATGGCGGGGGGGGGGAATCCGGACTGGACGAGTTGGATGTCTGTATTCGTACGCTTGTCGCCGACCATATCGAAGAGGAGTTCCAGTTATCGCAGTTGAGCGAGGAGATCGACTGCTGCATTTCGGGACTTTCCGAGCAGTGCCGCCGGGTGTTCCTGTTGAGCCGCACGACAGGCCTGAAAAACCGGGAGATCGCCGAGCGGCTCAACATCAGCGTCAAGACCGTCGAAAAGCATATCGGGGCGGCGCTCTCCCAGCTTCGGCTCCGGCTCAGCCGCAGCGGATTTCTGCGGCTTTTCCTCTGAAAAACAGAAGATGCCCTGCACCGAAACGGTGCAGGGCATTGCTTTTTCCGCCTCGTTAGCGGAGTGGGAATTCGTGTGTGTGTGCGACGCGTCCGCCGGGACCGACGATTCGGATCGCGATTCGGTCGCCCGTCATGTCGCACCGTATGTAGCTTTGATTGCCGTTGACCACGACCGGGAACCGAACTTCGTCGTTTGCCGGGTGGAAGCCGTAGCGGTGCGTGTGGCCGGAGAACATGATATTGATGCCGGCCTCGTTGAGGATCGGCAGGAACAGATTCCGGAGGTGGTTGCTGCCGTGCCACGTTCCGCCGTCGAGCGGAATATGGAGGAAGACGACGCGTGCCGAGGCGTTGCGGAAGGTTTCGGAGGCCACCGCCCTGCGGAGCCATTCGCACTCTTCGCGGCGATAGGCGTCGTAGTCGGCAAGCCCTCCGTATTCGATGTCCGTGTCAGGCTTGTCTTCGCCGCAGTCGAGCAGCAAGAAACAGACCGATCCGACTTTGCAGAGTTGGTAGTGACGGCCGTTGCGCGTCGGGAAATAGTCGTGCAGACGGTCGGCGAAGACGCCGCGCGTCTCATGGTTGCCGCGGTTGTAGAGTATCGGGGTCTCCGAGGCGTAAAGGTTTACCGAGGCGTCGATGAAATCCCGGAACAACTGCTCCTCATTTTCAATGCTGCTGGACATGTCGCCGTTGAGCATTACGAAGTCGTGTTTGCCGAAATCGATTTCCCGGCACAGTTCGGTCATGTCGTCGGCGCGTCCGTGGATGTCGTTCAGGATGACGAACGAACAGTCGGTTCCCGTTGCCGGGAATGTCCGGAACCGGAACGGTGCGCGTTTGTAGACATTGCTGGCAACGGTCCTGCCGTAGAGGACGTTGTCTCCGTGTTTCCATTCGAGTACCTCCTGCGAGAAGATGCGGTAGCAGTATTTCGTTCCGGGACGCAGGTTGTTCAGCCGCACGGCGTGCAGTGTCTTGTGCGCCTGTTTGCGGCCCGCAACGGTTTCGTAATGGCGGGTATGTTCGGCGGCGTAGAAACTGCGTCCGTCGTCCTCGGTTGCCTCGACCCACGACAAAGCGGGTTTGTTGGTAGTCCACAGGACGGTTACGCCGTCTTCGGTCATGTCGCACAGCCACGGGCCATGCGTGATCTTGAAATCCTGGGCCGGCAGCGTCAGTGCCGCTGCCAGCCCGAGGAGTGTGAATAGCAGTTTTTTCATCTTCCGAACGCTTTATTCCTGATTCTCCGGGAGGTCTTCCTCGGTCTGGAACCGGATGTCGGCCACGACGGGGCGGTGGTCCGAGGCGTCGACGCCGTCGACCTGCTGGTCGCTGCGCGAAACCACTGTGCAGTTCTGTACGCCGAAGTGTCCGATCGGGGCATACAGTATGTAGTCGATCTTGTGGGTGGGATTCTCCGACGGGAAAGTGTATTGGTCGATCGTTCCGACATTGGTCAGGAACGCGGTCATCGTGGCGATGACGTTCGAACTGGGAATGGCGTTGAGGTCGCCCGCAAGGATGAGGTCTCCGTCCAGTTCCGTGTCGCGGATACGGCGGATCTCATTGGCCTGCACCAGGCGGCTCGCATCGCCCGAAAGATGATCAAGGTGCGTCGAGGCGACATAGAGGTCTTTGCCGTCGATCTCGACGCGGATGACGCACAGTGAACGGTCCTCGCCCGGTTGCGAAGCGGCGCAGGGGAGCCGGTAACTGCGGGTCTCTATAATCGGGTGTTTCGACAGCACGGCGTCGCCGTATTCGCCTCCGTCGCGGTCGATGGCTTTCGAGAAGTGCCACTCCATACCGAGTTTGGCTGCCAGGTCGCGGGCCTGGTGTACGTCTTTTCCCGTGCGGTTGGTGAAGACATCCACCTCGTTGAGGGTTACGAAGTCGGGGTCCTGCCGGCGGATTACCTCGGCCAGCGCGTCCAGATCGGCTGCATTGGCGGGGCTTGTGGCGCGTGCGCCGTAAATGTTGTAGGTCATTATGCGGATGATCCTGCCTTTGGGTGGAATGACTGCCTTGTCTCCGTGCTCGTCGTTGTAATTGTCGTCGTTGGTGCATGAAACGACAATCAGGAGCAGCGCCCACAGACATATAGTCTTTTTCATAGTCTTTCGTTTGGTTTAAAAATTTGTTAGTCGGATCAGAATGCCCATACTTCGGCGATGCAGGTCTGGTAGAGGTCGGCCTGCGTGGCGGTGACGAAGATACGGAAATAGCGTCCCGTTGCCTTGTGGTCGAGGTATACCGTGTTCTCGATCCGGTTTTCGACGGTAAAGGTCCCTGCATGGGTCCAGTTTTGGTTGTCGTCGCTCACGTCGATGTTGAAGATACGCGGGTTGCCGCTGCTCTTGGGAACGTCGGAGCCTTCTTTGTCAGACCGTCCGCGGATCGTGAGTCCGTGCAGTTCCTTGGGTGCGCCCATGTCGACGGCGATCCAGTGCGGCGGGCCGGGTTTGGCGTTGCGCCACTGCGTACCCCAATAGGTGTTGTTTTCGCCGTCGATGATCGAAACGGCCAATCCGCGGTTGGGGTAGGTTGATGTCGCTTCAGCCTCCTGCGTCGAGAACCCGGCGATCGACCAGCCGCTCCTGTCGTATCTCGGGAACGGATTTTCGGTGTAGTAGCCGTTGATGCGCAGGTAAGCCGTCTGCAACGATTCGTTGACGGCCAGGTCGGGTGTCACATTCTCGATCCGTACCGGCAGCAGGAAGACGCCCACGCCGTCGAACGCCTGGCTGTTGATGGCGATCCGGATGGGCGAGGAGATGTATTTCCCGTTAGGAATCACGGCTTCGAGGTTCTCGATCGTGTAGCTTTCATCAAGCATCATCGGGTAGTTGCTCTGGTGCTTCTGATTGTAGGTATCCACCAGTTCGGAGGCGACGCGAAATTTGACCGTCACATCGCATCCCGGGTTGCGGATTCCGCTCAGGTTGGCGTAGACCATGAACGACGTGTCGCGTTCGAGCGGGAATGAGAGTGTGTTCTTGGAGGCGTCGTCGACGGCGTTGACCGTGTAAATACGCGTATAGTTCTCGGGGTTGTCCACGTTCAGGTCGTCCTGAATCGGGTTTTCGCAGGCTGCGAAGAGCGTTCCGCAGCAGAGGACAGCCAGGTATTTCGTAAGTTTCATAGTCGTTATTCGTTTTTACGGTTACCATCCGGGATTCTGGACGATCTGCGGATCGCGGTTGATTTCGGACTGGGGAATGGGGAAAAGGTAGAACTCGGGCCGGAACACGCGGGTTTCGAATACGGTTTTCTCGTAGAACGCCTCGTCGGTGAAGCTGTTGCCTGCGTCGACGTTCATGCCGTAGAAGGGTCCTCCGTCGGTCTGGTCGGCGATCAGCCAGCGGCGGGTGTCGAAATAGCGCAGTTGCTCGAAGCAGAGTTCGATGCGGCGTTCCAGGCGGATCTGCTCGCGCATTTGACTCTGGTTGAGATCGCTTTGGACCGGTCCCAGGCCGCCGCGCTCGCGGATTTTGTTCAGGTAGGTTTCGATGTCCGCATTCCCGGGATCGTATTCGTTGAGCGCCTCGACGTAGTTGAGCAGTATCTCGGCGTAACGCATGATGACGAAGGGGCGCTTGATGTAGTTGCCGTTCTTGGGATTGGACGAGGGCGAAACGTTTTTGATGGCGATGTATCCCGAACGCGGGAAGTCCCACGTGCCTTTCTTTCCCGATCCTCCGGTGTAGTAGAGCTGGATGCGGGTTTTCTGATCGCCGATCCAGTAGGCGCCGTTGAAGCAGATGTTGACGTAGAAACGCGGTTCACGATTGACGAACATGTTGCGCGTACCGGCGGGAGCGAATACCCAGCCCGATTTGGGGTCGGAGTAGTTCGCCTTCGAATAGCCGCTCTCCTTGTCCGGGGTAATGGCCGTGCCGTCTTTCATGCGGAAAGCGTCGACCAGTTGCTGGGTCGCCCCCATGCTTTCATAGCCGCTGAACTGCCGGGGTGAAGCCGACCGTTCCCAATGTTTGAGGTAGTTGCTGATGCGGACCATCATCACCTCGCTGTTCCAGTTCTCCAGGAAAACGTTGCGGCAGGACAGGTAAGGGTCGAGCGTTCCGTCGGTGTGGTACTCCTTGTAGAGGTCGAAAATTCCCAGGTCGATGACATCTTTTGCAGCCTGGGCGGCCTTGTTCCACTTTTCGGGGTCTTTTCGGATCGAAAAAAGGTGTTTGCCGTCCGTGTTGACCACGTTGGCGTAGGCCGGGTTGCCGTTGAACTGGTCGCTGGCGGCCAGCAGCAGTACGCGGCTTTTGAGTCCCATGCACATGGCCAGTGTCGCCCGGCCGTAATCCTTGTCGGCCTGTACGGTGAAGTGCAGCGGCAGGCGGTTGTTGTCGATCATGTCGTCCAGTTCGCCGACGATGTAATCCACGCACTCGTCGTAGGAACTGCGCGGCAGGTTCATCTTCACATCGTCGCGGTCGAGGTCGCCCGGAAGCACCTCGTCGCCCAGCAGTACGCAGGGGCCGTACTGGCGCAGCAGGCAGTAATAGAACCAGGCACGCAGGAAGCGGGCTTCGTTCTTGTATTGTTCGACGACGATCGGGCCGCGCGTAGGATCGTCGAGCATCTCCTGGTTCGAGCCGATGTGCTGGATGAAGTAGGTTGCCGAGCGGATGCCCCGGTAGTAGTGCGACCAGTACTCGTAGTAGTTCGACGATGCGCTCCAGTTGCCGAGGTTCATCTTGAAGGAGTTGTAATCCTCGCGGTCGTAGGTAACGTCCAGGTCGTCCGAACACGGGTCCCAGGGCACGCCGTTGGTGCGGTGCGACTCGTCGCGGATGTAGCTGTAAACGGTAGCCAGGTATTTCTCGGAGTAGGAGGTGCGCTGGAATACCTGCTCGATGGTGATCCGGTCGTCGGGAACCTGGTCGAAGAAGTCGTCGTTGCAGGCGGTCAGGATGCCGAGGGCGGCCAGTAAAGTGAGTATTGTTTTAAGTTTCATAGCTTGTCGGGGATTTTAGAAGTTGAAATTGATACCCAGGCTGACGGAACCGATGTTGGGATATTTTGCGCCGCGGCCGTCGCCCAGTTCCACGTCCCACAGTTTGAATTTGCTGAATGTAAGCAGATTGACGCCCTGTATGAAGATGCGCGCATTGTTGATGTGGATGCGTTTCATCCAGCGGTCGGGGAGCGTATAGGAGAGTTCGATGTTTTTCAGACGCAGGTAGCTGGTATTTTTGAGCCACCACGTGCTGGCTTCGTAGTTCATGTTCATGTTGCCGATCGAGAGGCGCGGGTAGAAGACATCCTGGCGGGGATTGGCCTCGGTCCAACGGTCGGTGATGTTGCTCAGCAGGTTGCCGCGGCTCGATCCCTGTGCGAAAGGCAGTACGCCTTCGCCGCTGAGGATCGCGTCGACGTGTGCGGCGCCCTGGAACATGGCCGACAGCGAGAGGCCTTTCCAGCCTACGGAGAATCCGAAGCCGTAGACGATTTCGGGGACACTTCCCCAGCCGATGGGCACTTTGTCATATTCGTCGATTTTGCCGTCGCCGTTGATGTCCTTGTAGCGGATGTCGCCCGGGCGCGTGTCGCCGACCTGTACAGGCGCTGCGGCGATCTCCTCCGGACTTTCGAAGAGTCCCAGTGCGATGAGCCCGAACCGCTGGTCGACCTTGTTGCCGATGGTTTTCTGCCAGGGATAGGCCACGGTGCTGTCGTCTTCGAGGACCTTGTTTCGGTTGAACGAGTAGTTACCCATGACGCTCAACGACCAGTCCCGCCACGAATTGGCATAGCTGACCGACATTTCGATACCTTTGTTCTCGACTTTGCCGATGTTGCCGTAGGGGTTGTTGATCATACCGAAATAGGACGGAATGCTTGTGCGGCGCAGGTAAATGCCTTTGCGCGACTCTTTGAAGGCGTCGAATTGCAGGTTGAACTTGTTGTTCAGCAGGCGCATGTCCAGTCCGATGTTGGTTTTGTCGGCGATCTCCCACGTTACGTCGACGGCATATTCGTCGATGGCCGTAGTCCCGTAGGTCTGGTCCATGTTCTTGCCGAACTGGTAACTGGTGTCGTTGGTGTCCTTGACCGTAGCCAGGTAGGCGAAACGGCGTCCGCTGATCTGGCTGTTGCCGACACGACCCCATGTGCCGCGCAGTTTGAGGTACTGGATCACCTCTGTGGCGCCTCTGAAGAAGGGTTCGTTGCTGATTACCCAGCCAAGTCCGACCGACGGAAAGAAGCCGTAACGGTTTTTCGGGGCGAAGTTCTCCGAACCGTTGTATCCGAAGTTGAACTCCCCGAAATAACGGTCGTCGAACGAGTAGGTGAAACGTCCTGCCAGGCCGCGGAAACGGTAGGGCAGCGCCTCTTCGACGTTGGTGGCTTTGGTATTGATTTCGTCGCTCTGGTTAAAGAGCATCATGCCCGATACGGTGTGCCTGCCGAAAGTGTTGCGGTAGTTGACTGCGGCCTCCAGATAGATGGCGCGGTTACCCTTTGCACTGAGGCTGTAGGCCAGGTTTTCGGTTCCCTGGCGGGTTTGCTCGTAGAGCAGGTTGCCGTTGGCGTCGCGTCCTGTGGCGTGGTAGGTGTTCGGGGTTTTGGTGAAACGGTTGCTCGTGTAGTTGTAGGTGTCGAACGAGAACATGCCTGAAACCGAGAGCCCTTTGTAAATCTGCTGCGTGATGCGCAGGTTCGAATAAACCTGGCTGCGCCACTGGTTGGCATAGCCCGTTGCGCCGAGCTGTGCCACCGGGTTTATATCGCCGCCCGAGAAGGCGCCGAGCTTGCCGTCGGGGTAGAGCGGCGCGATATAGGTCGGAGGTGTGAAATAGGCCGATTCGAAGATGCTTGCCTGCGAAGATGCCGGATAGTTGGCGTTGGCCAGGTAGCCCTGGATGCCCAGTTTGATTTCGGTGGTGCGGAACGGGTTGAGCGTGAGGTTCGAGGTGACGTTGTAACGGCGGTAGAAGGTGTTCGAGTTGTAGTCGGCCAGTTTCGTGTCCTTGTACATGCCGTTCTCGTCGTAGTAGGCCAGGCCGATGTAGTAGACCGCCTTGTCGGAACCGCCCTGCACGTTGACGTTGGCCGAGCGGTTGCGGCTGAAGTTACGCAGGATCTGTTTCATCCAGTCTACGTCGGGATAGAGATAGGGGTCTTCCCCGCGGCGGGTCTTATCAATGATCTCCTGGCTGTATAGTTTGCCGCCGCCGCGGGTGAGCGACGCTTCGTTCGACATCTCCATGTAAGTCGCGCCGTCGGCGAAATCGGTGATCTTGGTCGGTTTGGTGAGGCCTTCGGTATAGCGTACGCTGAATTTGGGGCGTCCTTTCAGGCCGCTTTTGGTATTGATGATAATGACGCCGTTGGCGCCGCGAACGCCGTAAACAGCAGTTGCAGAGGCGTCCTTGAGGATCGAGAAACTCTCGATGTCTTCGGGGTCGACGTTGGAGAACGAGCGGGGAACGCCGTCCACGAGCGTCAGAGGGGCGCTCATGCTGGCTGTCAGCGTTGAGATGCCGCGGATGTAGATGTTCGCGTCGTCGAAGCCCGGTTCACTGGTTCGCTGTACCGAGACCAGGCCCGATACGCGGCCCGCAAGGCCTTGTGTGAGGTTGGCGACGGGAACTTTCAGTTCCTTGGTCGCTATGGTCTGCTGCGAGCCGATGACGCTGATCTTTTTCTGCACGCCGTAGCCCACCACCTCCACGGCGTCGAGGATGGCGTCGTTTTGCAGCATAACCACGTCGACGATTTCCTGCCCTGCGACCGAAACGTCCTGCGATTTGTAACCTACATAGCTGAATTCCAGTACTTCGTCGGGATAAACGTCGAGCAGGTATTTGCCGTTGATGTCGGTGGCTGTACCGATGTTCGGACGGGCCTTGATGCGGATCGTGACGCCGATGAGCGGATCGTTGTTCTGGTCCCTGACGACGCCTGTGATGCGTGTGATCTTCCGGGGTGTAGCTGCGGCCGCAGCTACGGAGCGTCCGATGACGATCTGCCTTCCCGAGAGTTTCCAGGTGTTGTCGGTTCCGGCGAACAACTGTTTCAGGACAGCCGAAATGGGCTGATTCGTTACTTTCAGGGTGACTTTGCAGTGGATGTCCAAGATGTTGTCGTAGTAAACGAAGATGTAGTCGCTTTGGCGTTCGATCAGTGTGAGGACCTCCTTGATGGGGCGGTTCTGTACGTTGAGCGTGATGGTTTTCGCCGCCTCTGCCGTTTGTGCACTGACGGGCCGGATGAACCCGATTGTTGCCAGCAAAAACAGGAATGTTATCCGGAATAGGTGGAATAATCCCCCATTATCGGCCTTAAAAAGACCGATTTTACCATTTTTGTTGTACATTTGTAAAGATTTGAAGTTTAAAAGGCTATTTTAGATTTTCAATCGCTCCGGATGTCGTTGAGGGACGACATCCGGTCTTTTTTTGGAGGGATACGGGCTGTTACATAGGCAGGTCAGTTTGGGTTGTTGGTAGTCGGGTTATAGTCGATTCGGAAATTCCCGGATCCGGTGATTTGCAGGTTGATGGGGGCTGTTGCGCTCAAGATTTTCAGCACTTCGGCCGGATCGTCTTTGAGTTCGAGTTTGCCCGAGAGCGTCAGCGCTTCGGCTTCGGGCGTACACTCGATCCGACAATTGTAGTAGCGGGAAAGGCGTTCGAGGATGTTCGACAGCGGGTCGTTGTCGAAGGGCAGGTATCCGTGAATCCAACTGATGTAGCTTTCGGCTTCCACTTCGCGGACCTCCAGCGATTCCGAGGTGCCGAGGATGGCTTGTTGGCCGGGAACGATGCGAATTCCGCGGTCGGATCGTCCGGCAGGGGCTACGCTGACGGAGCCGGAGAGCAGGACGACCTCCTGCGTGCGATCGCGGCCGTAGGAGGATATGTAGAATTTGGTTCCCAAAACGCAGACATCCATTTTGCCTGTGTGTACCGAGAAAGGCCGTTCGGCATCGTGCGCCACTTCCATGTAGATTTCGCCTTCGACGTATATTTCGCGCTTCTGCTTTTCGAATACGACGGGGTAGACCAGCCGTGATCCGGCGTTGATCCAGACGCGGGTTCCGTCGGCGAGCGTCAGTGTCGTCTGCTTGCCGTAGGGAACGACCAGCTGGTTGAACGTCGCAGCCTCTTTTTTGGGAATGGTTTTTTCGGCGTTGTTGATCCGGATGGCGGTCGAATCGTAACGGATTGTCGATTTTTGGGTTTCGAGCAGGAGGGTTTTCTGCTCGGACAGCACCAGTTGCACCTCTTTCTGGGTGAATACGGGGGTGTCGGCCTGCCGGATAAACATTTCGATGTCCGGGACGGTCGACGGTTGCAGTCGGTAGTAACCGACAACGGCCAGCATGACGCAGGCTGCCGCTGCGATGCCGATGCCCAGACGGCGCAGTTGCGGCCGCAGGAAAGACCGGGGTCTGGATGCTTCGGCAATCCGGGCCATGACGTGTTCGAGGGCTTGCCCGGTGTTGAACCGGGTTTCCGCAAGGCGGGTGTTTCCCCAGGCTTTGTAAGCCCGGAGAAAGGCGTCGCGGTTGGCTTCGGATGCTTCGAGCCACTCCTGCAGTTCCCGGCGTTCCGTGTCGGTGAGGGGTGTGCCGTCCAGTTGGCGGGTTATCAGATCTTCGATGATATGTTCGGGTCTCTTCATTCTATCTATATCACGGATGAAAGCGCTGAAACCCTACCTCCTCCGGTGTTTTTTTTCGGACCGCCGGAGTAAACAAAAAGCAGAACCGGTGAGGCTCTGCTTTTTGCGGGTTGCGAAAATAGGCATTGTCAATAGACCCACTCGAAATTGTCGACGTAGAGTATGTTCGACTTGCAGCCTGCCATGAAGTCGCCGTAGGCGCTCGTCGAGCAGGAGATCACGATCTGGTACAATCCGGAGGGTTTGGCCTTCGTGTCGTAATAGTTGAGCGGAAGCTGTACGTCGATCATCTTGCCGCCGGTCGAACTTTGGTCGATGAAGAGCGAGCCGTAGGCGATGATCGGGCCCTCGTCGAGCGTATTCATCTCTTCCGGATCCCAGGTCCCGGTGGGGGCTTCCGTGCCCGATCCGACCTCGCGGCGGGTGTTCCAGTCCACGATGGCGACCATGATGCGGGCCTTGTCCCGGTCTCCTTCGTGAATCGGGGCGCCGAAATTCTTGTCGATATCGGCAATGCCGATATGTTCCGCATAGTATTGCAGTTTCAGCGCCTTGGGGCGGGCTTTCCAGGCGTAAGGCTGGCCGAACGACACGACGCCCCGGGTCAGGACGTCCTTCTGGAACAGCCCCGAGAAGAGGTTGCCCGAAGCGAGGACTCCCACGGCGGACGTAGCCTGGAGTTTGGCGCGCGTGCCTCCGTCGAAGGAGGCCTGCGTGCAGAGTCCCCTGGTGAAGGTGTTGTTGCCGCTGCCCCAGAACTCTGCGGTCTTGTTGTTCTGGGTCCAGCAGCTCAACGAGCTGTCCTCCAGGTCGCCGTTGGGAATCGTGTTGCCCGCGGGGGCCGCATATTCCATCAGCTGGGTCTGCTCGCCCCCGACCGTCAGGCGGAATTCGTAGGTGTGCCCTGCGAAGAGGCCCTTGTCCGGCACGAAGTTGTAGACGGCAAGCCCGTAGGGGTTGGTCGACGAGCTCCATTCGGGCGCGAGCGTTGCCGTCAGGATGCCGGCCTCGTAGCTGCTCTCCGCCATTCTCTGCCACTCCGTGGCGCCCTTGATCCGGTATTCCAGCGCGGCGCCGGCCGCATACTCCTCGGCGGAGACGAGAGCGGTGGCCGTGGCCGTATTGTTCCACAGGTCGGTTGCCCGGAGGGCGACCTTCACATTGGTAGGCTCCACGTAAAGCAGCCACCGTTCGGTGATTCCGTGGCAGGTGACGTCTACGAAACGCACCGATTCGAAGCTGCTGCCCGACAGCTCTTCGAGCGAGGGCGAATAGGTCGTGATGTCGGCGGGGCCGAGTTTGAGTTCCGTGACCTCGATATGTGCCAGATCGGTGTCGCTGGGGACGAGGACCCGGGCGATGCGGTTTTTCTCCTCGATCTCCGTGGCGCCGATCTGCCCCGTCACGCTGAAACGGCGCTCGATGGTCTGTGTGGCGCGGATCGTCCATTCGTAATCCTGGTAGAGCGAAAGCGTGGTGTAGATCGGCGAACGCAGGTCGAACGTGCCGGTCAGCTCCCGGGAGCTGCGGATTTGTTGCAGGACCTCCTCCTTGTCGAGCTGGATGCTGTGGATGACGGCGTCGTAACCCACGGCGTCGATCTGCACGTTGCGGATGTCGGTCGCTTCGTCGAGCGAGAGGGTGACCGTCCGCGACGTGACGTTGTTTTCCGAGACCGAGAAGCCCTGGCCTTCGACGCTCGCGATGCGGAGTTCGACGACCGGATAGGGGATGTCGTTGTGGATGCACGACGCGAGGAGCGCCGCGGCTGCAAGGAGTGCTGTTTTCAGGTATCTGGTCATAATTTATTTCTTTTTCTTGTCCCACAGGTGTACCGTCATGCCGAAGTTGATGGCGGCGACGTTGAGCCTGAAACGCATGTTCGAAGCCTTGCGCGTTCCGATCTTGTTGCCGGCGTCGTCCTTCTGCGTGACGGAGGTGTACTGGATGCCGCCCAGCCCGAACGACAGCGTGGCGCAGACGTTGGGGAAGATATAGACGGCAGCTCCCGGATTAAACGCCAATTTGAGCTGCGTATTGTCGCTGAACGTGGTTTTCATGTTGTCGCTGGCGGTGTCGGGCTGGTAGGAGAGTTTCGACGTTCCGGTCGACAGCGAGAGTTCGAACTCGGCGAACAGTCCGAAACGGCCCTTCGGGTCGAGTCCCGCGTAGGAGCGGTGGAAAATGCCGAACGAGTAGTTGTCGCTGTTGAAATTGACCTTCGGAATGCTGCCCGAGGCGTCGTTGCTTTCGCCCAGGTCGTAGCGTGCGGCATCGAGGTTGCCGTCCATGTGGCGGTAGCCGAAACGCACGCCCAGACAGTTGTTGTCGCGGTAGAAATAGCCGATGAAGGGTTTGACGGTGGCCACCGTGCCGTCGGCGTCGATGCCGTCGAGGATGAGCATGATGTCCGTGTCGTCGCTCGACATCGTGCCGTAGGAGGCCGTCAGACCCATGATCACCTCGCCCTTGTAGGCGAACTTGAGCTTGTTGATTTCGCGGTCGATACGCCGGCGTGTGGGCAGGAACTGTTTTTTGCCGCGGATCGGCGACTGAACTTCCGCGGCCTTGAGTGCCTGCAATTGCTTCTGTCCGTCGGCCGGGACTGCCGCTTCCGAGGCCGGGATTGCCGCTTCCGAGGCCGGCGCATTTCCGGTTGCCGGGGTTTCTTCTTCGGTGGAGATCGTTCCGGCTGCGGCGGGTGCGATTGCGGCTGCCGGAGCGGCTGTTTCCTCCGGGTTTCCGGCCACGGCGGTCGGCCGCGACAGCGCGTTGCCGCAAGAGATGATCATGATCAGCAGGGTGCAGAGTATGCTTCGTGTCATAGTATGCCGTTTTTAGAGATAGAAGGCCATGCCGAGGCCGATCGAGAAGATATTGACCTTGAAGTTCATCATGCTCGTGTTGCGCTTGCCCACGGTGACCTGGTTGTGAACCTGCTTGGTGTGGTTGTAGGTGATGCCCATCACGCCCACGTTCACTTCGACGGCCATGTTGTTGGTGGCGAAGGCTATGATGCCCGGTGAAATGCCCAGCGAAAGGGTGTAGCCGGTTTCGTAGGTTCCTTTCACGGGCGAGTCGTTGGCGAAGCGCGCCTGCGTGCCGCCGGCCGAGAGCGACATTTCGTTGAACAGCGCGAAGCGTTTGCTGCGTCCCAGCGGGATGTACTGCCGCCAGATCGCCGCCGCCGAATAGGTCTGCTTGAGCGAGTAGAAATCCCTGGCCACGATGTTCGTGCCCGTCTCCTCGTTGCCGAAATGCAGTTCGGCGTTGTCCAGCTTGAGCAGCGTGCGCGAATAGATGAAGCGTCCTCCGAGGGCCATGTTGTCCCGGAAGGCGTAGGCGATCATCGGGCTGACGCGGAAGGTGTAGCCTTTCGAGTTGATTCCCTCGATGACGAGGAACTGATAGCCTTTGTTGGTATGGGTCGAGTAGGAGGCCGTACCGCCGAAAATCCACTGTCCTTTCGGCACGAACAGGTTGTGCGTGTCGGTAAGTCCGCGCTCCTGGCGCATTTCGTTGATCGTTTTCGGACGCTGGTCGGCTGCCGCCGCAGTTTGGGCGGCGGTTGTTTCCTGTGCGCGCAACGCCTGCGCCGTGCCCGTGAGGCACAGCGCGAGGGCGAGCGTGCGGATGAATAGCTTGCGCATCTGCTTGCGTTTAGTGATTAGTATACCCATTCGAAATCGTCTACGTACATGACATTGCCCAGACAACCGACCTTGAAGTCGCCGTAGGCGCTCGTCGTACAGGAGATGACGAGTGTATATGCACCCGTAGGTTTGGTCGTTCTGTCGTAATATTCGATCGGAATCTCCACGGTCGTCATCGCGTCGCCTGGTGTGGTTTCGCCGATCAGCAGCGATCCGTAGGCGATGACGGGGCCTTCGGCGGTTTCGGCGGTTTTGGCGGGGTCCCACACGCCTGTCGGCGACCCCATGCCGGCGACAGTCGCGTGACGGCTGTTCCAATCGACGATAACGGCGAAGATACGCGAACGGTCTTGGCCGTCCTGAATGTATTCGTGCTCTTCGGTGACGGTTCCCTTATTGACGGCGCCCACGGTGGCGTGGTATTTGAGCCGCAAGGCCGTCGGACGCGCTGTCCACTGGTAGGGCATTCCGAAACTGGCCGTTCCCGAGAGACTCGCAAAACGGAACGTTGCCGAGAAGAGATTGCCCGCGGCGAGCAGGCTGAACGTCTGCTGCGATTCGAGCTTGGCGCAGTAGCTGCCGCCCATGCCGGGTTTGGTCGACTGCGCACACAGTCCCGAAGTTGCGGCATTGCCGCTGCCCCAGAACGTAGTGGATTCCGACGTGCTTTTGCCGAAACAGGGGAGTGATCCGCTTTCCATATCCCCGTCGGGGATGACCTGCCCGGCAGCGGCCTGAAACTCTGCCGAGGAGACGGTTTCGCCATCGAGCGCCGCCCGCGCCTCGTAGCTGTTGCCGGCGAAGACGCCGGTGCCTGCGACGGGGGTGTGGACGGTCAGGCCCGCGGCATTGACCGATTCCTTCCATTGGGCCGTGAACGTGGCCGCATAGATGCCCTCGCCGGCGCTTACGCCCTCGGCGTCGGACCACTCGCCGTCTTTGACGCGCAGCCCGAAGGTTGCCGTCGTGACGTTCGGGTCGAGGACCAGCGCGCGCAGCGTGAGGCTGTTCGTCCAGAGGTCGTAATCCGTCTTTTCAATGGGCAGAAGGCCTTGCAGACGGTATTCCGAGATGGCGGTGGCTTCGGCGCCGGCCGAATCCGCGACGCGGATGGTTACCGGATGGCTGCCGCCCGGCCTGCCTGCGAAAAAGGCGTCGGAAAGGGTGACCGTCAGGCTCAAATCGCTCTCTCTGGTCACCTCGACGCCCTCGGTCGTGCCGTTCAGCGCTTCGTAGCTGTCGTCGCCGATGCCGATCACGACGCTCCTTACGGCGGCCATCGTCGTTATCATGTAACGTTTCGGGGCGGTCGTCCCGGGGATGAAATCCTGCGGCTGGTCCATGTCGAAGCCGTCGCTTTCGATGCTCGGCTCGGGGCTGAACGGGAATGTGTCGTCATAGTCGTCGGTCGAGGTGTCCACCTTGACGACGAAACATTCGATGAAGCCCGGCAGATCCTTCGAGAACCGGAAGGAGACGCTGTATTTGCCGCCGGTCTGCACGCCTTCGAATCGGCCCTCCTTGACGATGACGCCGCGGTCGGGGTGCGTGCCCTCGAAGCGGGTCGTGAGCGTGGTCACACCCTCGGGCATGGTAAAGTAGCCCGTGCCGTCGGCCGTGTAGTTCAGTGCCGGGACGCCGCCCTGCTGAACCTGCCCTTCGTCGAACGAGTCGGCGGCGACTACCCACGCATGGAAATTCTCGCCGAAAGCGGCGGAAACCGTGGCGTCGAATTTTACTTCGGCGACGACGTTCTGCCGTTTGCACTCCACTTCGGCGACGGTCGTCTGGCCGGCTGCCACCGTAAAGGTCTTCTCTCCTTTGTAGAGACGCTTCGAGAACGACGCAGGGACGGCTTCTCCCGCGTCGACCTCCACGCGGTACTCGCCCGCGAGCAGTTCCAGCCGCGCGGGGAGCGTCTCCCCGGTGTATTGGCGCAGCAGCTCGTTGCTGCCGCGGTAGATGCGTACGGCAAGATGCTGCAAGGGGTCGTATTCCCCGTCGGCCTCGGCCCGCGTGGCCGAAACCCGCATTTCGAGCGCCCCCGTGTCGCCCGCGTCGATGCTCCCGGCCGTCTCTTTCGAGCAGGCGGCAGTCAGCGCGGCGCAGAACAGCAGGGCGGCGGTAATATATTTTTTCATAATTCGTCAGCCTTAATTCACCGGTACGTAATATTTCAAGGTCTTGGTCGTGCTGAGGCCGTTGTTCTCCGTCACCGTGAGTATGAAATTGTTGTTGCCGGGGAAGCCTGCCAGCAATACGGTAAACATCTTGTCGATCTTGAGCCGGATGGACGGTTTGTCCTTGACGGCATCATCGATGGGGAATCCGAGGGCCGAAATCGCTTCCCGGACATCTTCGGCCGGATGCATCTTTCCGTCCGTATCCTCGAAGCCCTCGATATTGCAGAGATCGAACCGGGCCGGGATGCCCATCTTGCCGAGCTCCTTGGCGTCGAGGTTGTCGCAGTCGATGGTCACGTCGAGCGATTTGATGCCTGTTTGCGCCGTGATGTCGATCTCCGTGTCGCGGTCTGCGGACGGCGTTTGCGTTTCGTCGATATTGAAATCTACGCCGACAATCGAAGGGCCTTCGTTGTCCGGATCGACCACGAGCGTCAGCGATGCCCGGGCCGAAAGCCCTTTGGCGTCGGTTATCTCGAAGGCGAATGCGTGCGTGCCCTCGTATGCGGGATAGAGCAGTTTCATGGCTCCTGCGATGTCGAAACTCTTCGAAGTCGCCCCCTTGAGATCGCCGCCCAGCGGGAAGCCGAGGCCTGCGAGAACCGTGTAGGCGGGGTCCGACGCCCCGATTGTGCAGAGGTCGAATTCCGGACCGCCGATTCCGGACACCATGCCGGCCAGCCGGGAGTTGTCCGACGTGATTTTCACCGCGAACGACCCGATGCCGTTGGACGAGGCGAGATTGAATGCGAACGGCCGGGTGTAGTTGCCCTGGGCGTCGAACATCGAGGCCAGAAGCTGGAAGGGTTTCGTGAGGTCGTAGCCCGGACATTTGAGGGTCGGGGCGACGGGAAATCCGGGTTCGCCGGGGTTGTCGGGATCGTTGACCGGGATTTCGTCGTCCTCCATGAAGTCGTTGACGTCGATGTCCAGTTTGATGTCTCCCTTGTCCGAGTAGGTGATCACGATCGAGAGCTTGCGCCATTGTCCGGCCTTGACGCCCGAGATGCTCTTGTTGATCCGGACGGGTGCGTCGGGCGTATCGGCGAAAGCCCCTTCGAGGTGCAATTTGAGCGTGTTGGTCTCGCCCTGCGGCATGAAGTAGGCCGCGCGGGTTTCATCCTTCAGGAAGGTCATCGTCGTTTCGCCCAGCGTGACGGTCGACTTGGTGTCGGCGGTGAGCTGGTCGGCGAGGTCTTTCGAACACATCAGCGTCACCTTGATGTTGTTCAGCGTGCAGACGACCTCGTCGATGGGCGTGGTTTGGTTCTTCTCGATGACGAACTCCTGCGAACCGAAATAGACGGGGTGTTCCCATTCGGCTGCCGGCGTCGTGGCGGCCTCTTCCGAACGGACCTCCATCGTGTAGCCGCCCACCGGAAGCTCCAGCCTGCCTGCCTCGCCGATCGAGACCTTCAGATCGCCGTAAGTCTCCTGGAGCGCCAGCTTGCCCGTTGCGTCGCGAATTTCGATGATGAATGTGTCGACGTCGGGCTGCGCCTCGTCGGTGCGCGTCTGGGGCTTCGCTGTCTCGTCTGACGTGTCGTCGGGGCGGGTTTCGGTATCGGTGTCGACCACGACGCGCATGCTCATGTCCGCCAGCGTCAGGTAGCCTTTGGCGTTGGGATCGGGCGGAGTGCCCGGCTCGTTGTTCTTATAGGCGGGATCTTCGTTCACACAGCCGGTCGCGAGCAGCGCCGTCGCTGCCGCAGCCGTCAGAATCTTGGTAAAGGTTTTCATATCTCGGTATTTTTATTTGCGTTATTCGGTGGCCTCGTCGTTGAGTTCCACGTCGAGTTCCACGGTCTCGGTGTATCCTTCGCCGAGGGTGACGGTCAGCGTCGCGCTGCCGGCCTTCTTGGCGTCGAGCGTGAAGATGTGACGCGTGGCTGGGCGTGCCGCTTCGAGCGGTTCGGGGGTGAAGGTGTAGAGCGGACCCTCCGACGTGCCGTCCTGGCTCTGGCCCCGGGCCGTACCCTTCAAGGTGAGCGGCTTTCCGGCCTGCACCCAGACGGCTTCCGCTTCGGCTGCGTCGCAGGGACGGAACGTGAAGATGCCGCCCGCTCCGGTCGTCACGGTGAACTCCGCGTTGTTGTAGTATTTTTTGAACGACTCGGTGGCGCGTACCAGGGTCTGCGAATTGCCGATCGTCGCCGTGATCTGCGCGGTGCTGGTGCGGCGCGCCGCGACCTCCACTTCGGTCGCGCCTGCGTAGTAGGGTTTGTCCGCGCCTTCGGCTTCGGGATCGCCGTAGGTGACCGTGATCGTGTAGCGGCCTTCGGGGAAGGAGTAGGCGGTCTCCTCGGCGTTATACGCCGCGACCGTCGCCCAGCTTTTGTCGAAATTCTCACCCCGGATGCGGAGCGTGAAATCTTTGCCGTCGGGTTTTGCCGCAGCGCGGGTCGCGCCCTGAACCGCGGCCATCGCCGCAGCGGCATCAATCGTGGCGTCGGCCTCGCAGGCGATGCGGATGGTTCCGCAGCCCTCTCCGGCCGGGGTCTCTTTCTTTTCGGAGCATCCTCCGGCCATGACAGCCGCCGATGCAAGCAGGTAAAGCAGTTTTCTCATGGCGGTTATTCGTTGACGATGGATACTTTGATGTTGTCGAGGTAGCAATAACCGTTGGAGTTTCCAATGGTGCTAAAACCGGTGCCGGTTGAGTATATGTCCCACGCCAGTCGGTGCGCATTGGTGCATTGGTCGATTGTGTAGGACGCGTTGTTTGAAATGTTCGAATAGGAGCCTCCGGATCCGGTGACTTTGTCTTTGACTGGGTTCTTGAGAGCCGTGGACGAATTGCTTGTGCTATTGATCAGACCATCGATCGTATGGTATCCGTAGGCCAGTTGCGGAGTATGCTTGGTCCAGGTGATACTGATCGAATAGTCGAATGACACCTTAACTTTGGCGGATTTTCCTTCTTTGATTCCAAGGGGACAGGTATCGAGACGCCCGTGGTATCTGGGGTTGGCAACCCAGGCATTTTCAGTTCTTACGCAGATTCGGAACGCATTTCCTGTTTCTGCTCCGCAACGAGTTCCACTCCATCCCGTAAGGTTATATTGGTCGAGCCAAATAGCATCGGTATATGTATCGATGACAGTACCTCCGGTCGCAGCGTTGTCGTGGTTGCTGAATCCTGATACCTTGCTGAAATCCTCCGCCAACAGGTATGGAACGCTGAACGTGATGTCGTTGTTGCCGGATTCGGTGATCTGCGGCATCGTCAGCGTGTTCGATACGACGGCGCTTTCCGATTCGTACTGCACCGTGACGGTCTTTCCCGAGAGGTTGTCGGTCCACGAGGGTTTGAGCACCATCGTGTATTTGCCCTCGGCGTCGGGCGTGAACTGGCGGATGTTCGTGCCGTTGTCGAACAGCGAGCCTTCGGGGGCGGTGAGGGTGATCTTTCCGACCGCCTCGCCCAGCGTCGCCATGCCCTTGTCCGCAGGCAGCGAGAAGTTCAGACGCGTGTAATAGCGGCCGATGGCGGGAATGTGGTAGGCGATCGGGGTGGTGTGGCCTTCGGAGAAGTGTTTGCCGGGGATGTCGCGCGGCTCGGATTCCCCGGCTTCGCAGATCGCGGTGATGGTCACCGGCTGCTCGGCGGTGAGTTCCACCGGTGCGATGACGGCGAAGACCACGTCGCCCGCATCCTTCGGAGTGTCGAAACGCAGCGTCAGCGTGTTGTTGCCGCCGGTGAGCGTCGGCGCGGCATCGGGATCGGCGGCATCGACCGTCATGCGCCCCGTGACGGGCTGCGGAAATGCCAGCGTGATCTCCGAGACCTTTTCGCCCAGATCGTTTTTCGGAATGCGTATTTTCAGCACGTGAACTTTGTGGCGGAACTGGAACTGCACCGTCTCGCCGGAGTCGTTCTTCTCCAGAGCCGGGGCCTTGACCGGATTGGCCACCATCACGTCCCAGTCGCCGTTGAAGCCGCCGTCCTGCACGTCAGGGATCAGGTAGGTGGCCTGCGTGCCGTCGCTTTCGGGCGGAACGGGCGACACGGCATAATAGGTGTAGGTGTCCGCGGGCATTTGCGGGATGTCTCCCCTGAACTTGGCCGTGTTGTAGTCGGTGTTGTAGTGGTAGAGTTTGAAAGCCTGTTTGCTGAAGACGGTCTCGGATCGGGAGTTGACGGCCCAGAGTGCGATCTGGTCGTCGGAAGCCCATTTGACCGATACGCCGTCTTCGCCGAGCTGGGTGCGGGACCTGTCTTCGGATTCGATGTCGATCTTCGGACCGGAGTCTACCGATACGCTGATTGTTTCGGTCGCGGGCCGGGTGTCCGCATCCGAAGAATCGGAGCATGCCCCGAAGACCAGAGGCAGCGCGAGCAAAATAATCCGGAAATTAATTCGCATAGAATAGTTTCTTTTATCTGTAATGTGTACAAAAATAGGTACAGGTTCCCGTTCGCGGAAATAAATTCAACGAACGCCGGATTTTTCATCACGAACAGCCTCCTTTTTATCCTCACGGATGCGCCTTTCCGGCGGTGCGGAGCGCAAAAAACCTCCCAGGTCGAATCAGTTATTACCTCTTTTTGATCCGGCAAACCCTTTTCTATATATGAAATATTGTAACAGGCAGGCTGACATTCTGCCGGAATTGGTCGATGCGTCTTGATTTATGGAGGAGTCCGGATTGGTGCATTTTTTACAAATCGTTACAGTCTTACATGTGGAGACGGACTTTATCGATTTTATATGACTGTGTTAAGAGCATTTTTATTTTAACAATGTTGATATTCAGCATTTTTTAAATCTTTGTTGTGTGCGGAGAATCTGTAATGCCGATGGATGGTTGGGGCCGATATGGCGTATTGTCCATTGTTTTTTATCGCGCATTCTGGCTTGTTTTTGACGGTTGGCTTTCAATTTTTCAGTGCGGAAGGTTTGAAAAATTTACAGAATGGTTATATTTGCAATCGAGTTAGGTTCGTGTTCGCAAAGAACAGAGGCAGGAAATGAAGATCCTCGTATCCAGCATAAAGCAGCGCGATGTAGATCATTTTGAGATGGTTTACAACTACTATATGCCTGTGCTTTATCGTTTTGCCATGCAGTATGCATATGACTCGGAAACAGCCAAGGATCTTGTACACGACGCTTTTGCCTGGGTGTGGAACAATCCGGATAAAATCCGCGATGACGGCAACGTGGCCGCACTTCTTTATCGGCTGGTACGCAGCAATTGTCTGAACTATCTCCGGTCGCTCGATATTCGGGACTGCAACGACCGGAAGTATGCCGAAGCCGCAGCATTTGCCGAATTCCTGTTCGACGACGAGCCGGATGATGACCGTTATGCCATTGAATTGCGTTTGCGGCATGCTTTGAATGCGCTCCCCGAACGCGGCCGCGAGGCTTTGGAAATGCATTTCGTCGGAAATATGCGGATCAAGGCCATTGCCGAAGTCATGCATGTATCCGAAGCGACGGTCAAAACGCATATCAAGCGGGCCTTGAAGGCCCTTCGGGAAGGCATGAAATGCTTTTTTACGATTTTTTGGTAAAAAATCGCTTCCGTTTGTCCCCCATTTTTCGTCTGAAATTTTATTTTAATTAAAACGATCGGTCCGGGTCGTTGTTTTGGTTAGTCAGGTATCTGTTCTTGCCGGTCGCGGTACTCCGCCGGCGATTTCATTTTTCTGGAACAATCCGCGTTCCCCAATCGGGTGAATGCGCATCCCGGATCGTTGCCATTGTACTCTATGACGAAAAAGACGATTGATTGGACCCTCTTCCGTAAAGTGCTGGATCATACGGCGGATGAGAAAGAGCAGGCTGAATTCGACAAATGGCTTCAGTCCGATCCCCGGCATCGGGAATATTATGGACGCGCCCGCAGGTTCTATGCCGGAGAATCGGCGGAACCGCTGCCGCTTGACGAAACTTTCGCCGCACTGAAAGCGCGGCTGGAAATGCACGACCGACCGAAACCGATGTATCGTCGCCGGTCCTATTACGGAATTGCGGCCGCAGTCGCAGTCATTGTTGTGCTGTCGTGCTTCGACTGGCATCGGGACAACGCCGAGACGGCGATGGACCGCGTCTGTTGCGAACTCGCACGCGAATATGCGCCTGCGACCGATAAGGCCCGGCTGATCGTAAATGGGGGCGAGTGTTACGATCTGCACGGAGAGGAGTCGTTGTCGCTCGATGTCCGGGGCGGTCATATCGAGCGCGGCGACGACAACCGGTTGGTGTATACGGCCGATGCGGAAGCCGAGGTCGTGCAGAACAAACTTCTGGTTCCCCGCGGCGGCTATTATTCCGTCCTTTTGGAAGACGGCACGACCGTTCATCTCAATGCGGAATCGGAACTGGTCTATCCTTCGGCATTCTCGAAGGACGTGCGCACCGTGTCGTTGGTCGGCGAAGCCTATTTCGATGTGGCGCATGATGCAGGGAGGCCTTTCGTCGTCGAGGTGGATGGATACAGTATCGAGGTGCTGGGCACGCAATTCAACGTCACGGCCTATGCCGATGAGCGGATCTGTCGTTCGACGCTTGTCGAAGGCAGCGTGCGGATCATACCCGATAACGGCCGCAATGAAGAGGAAATCGTTCTCACTCCGGGCGAACAGGTCGTTCACGAAACGGGAACCGATATTTTCTCGGTGGCACGCGTCAATACCAAAGTCTACACGGCCTGGATGGACCGGGAGTTCGTTTTCGAAAACACCCCGTTGTCGGAGGCTTTGCGGATCGTTTCCCGCTGGTATAACTTCCGCTACGACATTACGGACTCCGATTTGGAGAAATATACGTTTACCGGTCAGATCAGCAAGGACGGAGGTCTGGATTATCTGTTCCGGGTGCTGTATGAAGCGCATATGCCGATCGCGCTCCGCTATGAAGACGGAATGTTGTATGTCGACAGACGCTAAAGCCTGCCGACTGTTTGGTATCATATTGAATGTCTAACCTTAACGATTAATTGATGAAGCAAATTTACGTTCTGAATGTTTGCCGTTCGGCCCGTTTCTGGCTGCATCTGATCCTGGTCGTATGGAGCGGAGTCGCCGTTGCGAAATCTCCCTTGCGGGATTCCGCCGCGCTGCGGCTGCCCGTGCAGGCGGATCGTGTCGCCGCCGGCGATCTCGTGATTACGGCCTCCCAAATCCGGGCGGTCGATCCTGTCGACCTGTGGAAGGCCATTTCATTTTACGATCCTTCAATCAGTAATTCGTGGGAGCAGGAGCATGGCTCCGACCCGGTTTACGGAGCGGGGGACATGACCGTCCGCGGCTCGAAACGGTGGGCCAGGGATGAGGCCGTCAAACCGTCGAGGCCCCTGTATATCATTGATGGGGCGTTGGTCGACGCCCGGAAGTTTTTCGATACGGACATCAACGACGTTCGGCAGATCATTATCCGTAAAGACCCCGTTTCGCTGGCCCAATACGGTATCCGGGGCGCTGACGGCGTCGTGGAGATGAAGACGCAGAAGCCGATCAAAGGACCGCTCAAGGTGCGCTACATGTTCGACGGCATCGTGGAATGGGCCGATCTGGGCTCTTACGATCTGATGAGCGCTTCGGAGCAGCTTGCGCTGATCGAACGCGAGGGGTTGACGACGGGCAGCGCCGCCTCGATGCAGCAGCATAAGGCGTCGGGAAAGAACGTCGACTGGCTGAACCAACTCACGCGTACCGTTTTCCGGCATCGGCACAAGATAACCGTCGACGGCGGGGACGACAATGTGAAATATGCCCTGACGGGGCGTATAGCTCCCTCCGGAAAGGGAGTCGTCGAGGGCGTGGAAAAGGATATTATCGGCCTGGGAGCCTATATCGAGTATCGTTACAAGTCGTTCCGGATTTCGAATGATCTGACTTACGACAAAACAGAGAAAAATTCGAAACTCTTCGGTACGCTGGGCGACTACGCCCGCACGCCCCGCTGGCTCGACCCCGATAATGGGCATGGGGGATACCTCAAAACGATGGGGCACGAAGAGGATGCCGTGCGGTTTGAAAATCCGCTCTACGAACTGACGCTCGGTTCGCACAACGAATGCCGGACCTATTCGATCTTCGACAACGTACGCCTTTCGCTGGACCTGGGAGCCGGATTTTCGGTCAACGGACGCTTCTCGTTCGTGCGCGACCTTATCCGCACGGACACCTATGTATCGCCCGGTTCGATACGCTATGCGTCGCAGACGACCGACTCCTATACGGGACGTTACGGAATTGCACGGTCATCGATCCAGACTTACGACGGGGCGGTGGATGTTGCATATCGCGGTTCGTGCGGCCGGTCGTCCTACGGCGCTTCGCTGCAAGCCGGGATTTTCAGCGGCACTTACAATATGGAAAGTTATGCCGGCGTGGGAATTCCTTCGGACAAGATGGGCTACATCTCTTTCACCAAGGCCTACGATCCGAATGCGACGCCTTATGCCTGGCGCTATTACGACCGGACGGTGAGCGGAACGCTTTCGGCGCACTACTCCTACGACGAGCGTTATACGGTTGCCGGAACGGCGCATCTCGACCGTTCGTCGTTGCTTGCGCCCGGTGAAAGGACGGCTCTGTTTTACGGCGTGTCGGCGGCTTGGAACATCGGTCGGGAGCATTTCATGCGCCGGGCCGACTGGATCGACCGCCTGACGCTGAGCGCGGCGATCGGCACTTCGGGAGCAGTCGACGCCCTGAATTCCGACTATGTGGTCACTTACAGCAGCAATATCGACAACGAGTATGTCTACAACTACTATCTGGTCGGGGCTTCGGTTGGTCTGATGCCCAATCCCGATCTGAAATGGCGTACGCTCGTGAGCCGCAGCGTGGCGTTGCAGGCAGAGTTCGCGCATGCGTTCCGGCTGCGCGTCGAGTATTACAACAATGATTCGAAAGACCTTATGACCGTCGACCGGCTGCCGCTGGCGAGCGGTTACCGGCATAACGTTTCCAACGGAGGAAGGGTCCGGAATTCGGGACTGGAATATTACCTGAACGCGACTCTTTACAGCCGCCCGGGACTTGTCGTCTCGGCCTTCACGTCCGGCAACCACAACCGGAACCGGATCGAGGAGCTGCCGGGATTCTTCGCGGCATGGTACAACGAAGCGTTGTCGGAGGGCGAGGCTCCGCTGTCGGAGGGCGAGTCCGTGAATGCGATCTATGCTGCGGAAAGTTCTTTCGACGGAACTACCGAACGGGCTGCGGGCGAATCCGTTGCGGCCGGCTGTGCGGAACCCGACCTGAAAGGCAATTTCGGCGTCAACGTGGCATGGGGACGGTGGCATTTCGGAGCTGCGTTCGATTACCGGATCGGCGGACAGGCATTCAACCAGACGTTGTACGATGTGCAGTTCGGCAGTCCACTCTATAATCTCGACCGACGGGCGCTGGACCCGAAGTTCCGCCGCGCGTTCGACGGCGAACCGGTCCGGCTGCAACGGTTCGTGGAACGGTTCGACGCCTTGAATTTCTCGGCTGTGCAGGTCGGGTATGTTTTCGGGGGCAAGGCCGCCGGCAAGCTCTATATGCGCAATCTGGCCCTTTATCTCACGGGCAGCAACCTCTTCTATTGTTCGGGCGTCGACATGCAGCGCGGAACGGTCTATCCGTATACGCGGACCGTCACGCTGTCGCTTCGGGCGACTTTCTAATCGCTTAAAGAAGATACGAAATGAAAAAAATATATCTGCTGTTGTTCTTATGCGTCGCGTCGGTGTCGTGCAACGAATGGTTCGATACCACTCCCGACGGGACTTCCATTCCCGAGGATCGTTTTTTTCGCAATGAAAACGCTTTTCTCAACGCCTTGACCGATGTCTATACCCAGTTGCGTTCGGAAAGTCTCTACGGCCGCATGCTTTCGGTCGGCGAACTGGAATTCATGGGGCAGAACTTTCAGCCCGCCGGCACGGATTTCCAGGCCGCAGCCGATCTCAACTATGCCGACGCCGCATTCCGCACGGCCATCGAACAGACGTTTGTGGATATGTACAAGGCCATTGCGGCTTGCAACAACGTGATCGGACACATCGAAACTACGAAGATCGTGTTCAATTCGAAATCCCGGAAGCGGATTATCACGGGAGAGCTTTACGGATTGCGTGCGGCCCTGCACTTCGAACTGCTGCGGCTGTTCCATCCGGCGTATGCCGTCGATCCGGGTTTTGTCGGACTGCCCTATATGGTCCGTTTCGGAATGACGGCTTCCGAGCCGCTCTCTACCGAGGCGTTCGTCGGCAAGGTGATCGCCGATCTCGAACGGGCCGCTTCGGAACTCGAAATGACGGACCCCGTGTTGAACGGCTTTACGCTGGGAACCGTGCTCCCCGGGGAGATCGACTCGCGGCTGCGTACGTTCTGCATGAATTACTATGCCGTAACGACGCTGCTGGCCCGTGTCTGCCTCTATAAGGGCGATTATGAGCAGGCCGCGGCCTATGCGGCCCGGGCTTTCGAACACCAGACGAAGGTCGAGAAGCGTTACCGCCTGTTCTATTATTTCGGCCCGGGTGAATACGGCGACGATTACAGTTTCTCGCGAGAGCATCTTTTCGGCATAGCGACGCTTCCCGAAGGTTTTCCGCGGTCGGCGGCTTTGCTTTACGGTCGGGACGGAGCATCCGTGACGAAGCATTATGCCGCTCTGTTCGACAATCCGAAGGATACGCGTTACCGCGACTGGTTCGACAACAGCGATCCGTCACGCGTGTTCATGGCGTACAAATTCGGCGAGAACTCCGTTCTCAACGGCTACACGTCGGTGGCGGGAAATGAGAGCGTTCTGCCCTGCCGCATTCCTTTCGTCAAGTTGGGCGAGGCGGCCCTGATCGAGGCCGAAGCGCTCGTCCGCCAGTCGGCCGACAACATTGCGGACGCGGCGGCGAGAGTTGCCGAGTTGCAGAAGGCGCGCGACATTCCGACGGTGGCGGAGCGGCTTGAAACGTCCGGACTTACCGTCGGGGAGTTGCTCGACGCCATTGAACTGGAATACCGCCGTGAGTTTTTCGGCGAAGGACAGTTGTTTTACTATTACAAGCGTCTGAACAGCCCCCGTATCCCCAGATCCGATGGCACGGAGCTGACCATGACGGCCGATAAGTACACGTGGCCGATCCCGGAGGGTTCCGTAAACGTAAAACAGGCACTCTAAACTTTAAAAATCATCATGGCTGCATATACGGAAAAAGTGAAGAAGACTGTTGCAGAGCGTATCATGCGTTTGTTGTTTGTAACGGTCGTAGTGTTGGCTCCTTGTCTGGTCCGGGCGCAGAATATCACGATCAACGTGACTGACCGACCTTTGAGCGAGGTCTTTCAGGCAATTAAGAAGGCGTCGGGCTATCAGGTGTTCTATGTGAATCAGAATGTGGATGACAGCCGCAAGGTCAGCTTCAACGTGTCGGGTGTCGAACTGCGCGCGGCGCTGGATAAGCTCTGCGCATCGGTGGCTTTGAGTTACAACATCGTCGACCGGACGATCGTGATCTCCCCCCCCCGCCAGAAAACCGCCCCGGCGTCCGATCGTCGGCCGGCCGGATTCGTAATCACGGGAACGGTATTCGACGAGAACAAGAATCCGGTCGCTTATGCTTCGGTCGTGCAGAAAGATGCCGGGCACAACGGTGCTTCGACCGATGAGAAGGGGTGCTTCCGCCTGACGCTGCCTTCGGGGCGCGTGTCGGTCGTCGTGTCGTGCGTGGGCATGAAAAAACAGACGATCGAGGTGAATAACCAGAGCTCGTTCGATATCTATCTCGAACCCGAGGTGAACGATATCGCGGCTACGGTCGTTACGGGATACATGCCCAAGGCGAAGAACAGCTTCACGGGAACGGCCGTGCTCGTGAAGGGCGATGAACTGCGGACGGTGAACAACAACAGTTTCTTCGACGCCCTGAAAGTTTTCGATCCGTCGTTCCAGGTCGTGGATGTGCGCGGGATGTTCGGTTCCGACCCTAACTATATCCCCGAGCAGATCGAGATCCGCGGACAGAACAGTTTCCCCGAGATCTCGGGCAGCACGCTGAAAACGATGACCAGCCTGCCGATCTTCATTCTCGACGGCTTCGAGGTCAAGGTGCAACAGGTATATGACCTGGACATGAACCGCATCCAGAGCGTAACGATACTCAAAGATGCGTCGGCATCGGCCATATACGGCTCCCGCGCGGCCAATGGCGTGATCGTGATCGAGACCAAAAGCCCCGAACCCGGAGCGCTCCGGGTGAGCTATACGCTTACGGGCGGCGTGAACATTCCCGACTTGTCGTCGTACAAACTGATGAACGCTTCGCAGGCATTGGAATTCCAGCGTCTGTCCGGGCTGTTCAATCCCGCTCGCGAAGGGGAGGACGGCGGCTATTATCTCAACTCCTACAACCTGATCCGCAAGGAGATCCTTGCGGGCGTCGATACCTATTGGCTTTCGAAGCCGCTGCGCGTGGGCTTGCAGCACCGTCATTCGGTCATCATCGAGGGCAGCGTCAACCGGCTGCGCGCCAATCAGGGGAACGTGCGTTATCAGGTCAATCTGTCGCTCGGGCAGAACAACGGTGTGATGAAGGAATCGGGCCGAACGACCTACGGGGCCGGCACGAAACTGATCTATTCGCATTCGAGCCTGCGAATCACCAACGATTTGCAGTTCTCCATCTCCCGGAGCGACGAGTCGCCTTACGGATCGTTCTCCAGTTACTCGAAAGCGCTTCCCTATCACCGGGAAAAGGATGCTGACGGCGCCTATTATCGTACGCTGTCGCTTTACAACGTGGCTCCGGAGGGAATGAACCTTGCGGTTTCGTCGTCGCAGCTCTCTCCCGTTTACGAGGCGAAATACCTGAGCAGTTTCACACACGGCGACGTGACCAATGTCACGAACAACACGGCGATCGACTGGACGATCGTTTCCGGGCTGAAAATGCGCGGCGACTTTTCGGTGAGCAGCGATTTCAACCGCACGGACATCTATCTGTCGCCCATGAGCTATTCCTATATCCGCGATAACGACAACGATGTGAACGATCCCAGCGTGCTTTACGCGCGGGGTAAGTATACGCTGAACAACGGTACGGACATGACGCTTGCCGGCAAACTGATGGTCTCCTATACCAAGCAGCTCGACCGGCATCTGGTCCAGGCGGTGGTCGGCGGCGACCTGCGCGAAGTCAGACACGAGACCGACGGGTATGTCGTTACGGGGTTCATGGACGATGCGCTCGACTATGTCTCCTATGCCGTGCAGTACGAACCCGACTCCCGTCCTTCAGGCAATGAGTCCATCGTTCGTTCGGCGGGCGCCTACCTCAACGCCAACTATTCTTACGACGACCGCTATCTGGTCGATCTTACGGGACGCATCGACGGTTCTTCGATTTACGGCAGCAAACAGCAGACCGCGCCCTATTGGTCGGCGGGTGTGCGCTGGAACATTCACAACGAGCGTTTCTTGAAGGACCGGGGTGTCTTCTCGCTGCTGGCCCTGCGCGCCAATATCGGAACCACCGGCAACCAGAATTTCACGCAGAACCAGTCCAGGAGCATGTACACCTATCTCAAACCGGTCTACGGCAACATGTTCGGTACGAGCATTTCGGTATTGGGCAATCCCGACCTTGAATGCCAAACGACATTCAACCGCAACGTGGGCCTGGAACTGACCGTGCTCAAGGGACTGTTGAATCTGGACATGAATTATTACTATAACACGACCGAGGGAAGCCTTACGTCGGTAACCATCGCGCCGTCGATCGGATTCTCCGAATTGAAGGTCAATCAGGGCGACATCGTGAATAAGGGTATCGACTTTTCGCTCTCGGTGACACCCGTCCGCACGAAGGAGATGCTCTTCTCGGTGACGTTCAACGGGCGTCATAATTCGAACATCCTCAGCAAAATTTCCAATACGCTGAAAAATTACAACAAGATGGTGGGCGAACGCGCTGAAAGCAGCAGCGATGCCAATGTCTTTCTTTTCAAGGAAGGGGAGTCGCTCAATACGATTTACGGCGTTCGCAGTTTCGGAATCAATCCGGGTACGGGCCGCGAGGAGTTTTTGACGAAGGACGGCGAGCGGACCGACGTCTGGAAATACGAGGATATGGTTCCGATTGGCGTCGGCGAAGCCGCGCTCGAAGGATACACCGGCTTCAACTTCCGTTACAAGGAATTGGAGGTGGGCGCCAGCTTCAACTATTCGTTCGGGGCCGATCGCTACAACTTCACCCTGCATGAAAAGATCGAGGGGGCCGATCCTACGGTGAACAACGACGTGCGGGCATTGACCGAACGTTGGAAGGAGCCCGGTCAGATCGCCCGCTACAAGGCCATCGACGATACGACCCCGACGCGTTCCACGTCGCGTTTCGTCCAGCGCGAGAACCGCCTCTCGCTCTCGTCGCTCCGCGTAGCCTATACCTTCCCGGTCGAACGCTGGGGATGGAAGGGAATCTCCATGCTGCGGCTCCAGCTTACGGCCAACGAACTTTTCTACCTGTCGACGATCCGTCAGGAGCGCGGTTTGGCGTATCCCTATGCCCGGACGATCAGTTTTTCGGCTCAAGTCAATTTTTAATACGGCACAGCAATGAAAAGGAAGAATCTTGCAAAAATATCTGCGATGTTCGTACTGCTGCTCGCATCGTGCGGCAAGTGGCTGGACGTTACGTCCAAATCGGAGGTGGACATCGACGACATGTTCGATGCGGCTGAAGGTTACTACAATTCTGTTACGGGAGTGTACGTCAATATGGGCGACGCCAATCTGTACGGCGGTTACGTGGCGCTGACCGCCCTCGAACCGCTGACCGGGCAGTATACCGTGTCGGCCAACAACGAGACGCGTCGCAAATGGGCGGCCTACGACTATGCGAACGACGATTCGAAGGAGATCATCGACGATCTGTGGCTCACGATGTACAACAACATTTTCAACGCCAATCTGGTTATCGACAAACTGCGCCGCGAGGAACGGGACCTGTTCGAAGAGGGGGTGCGGGAGATCATGCTTGCGGAAATGCTCGCCATGCGCGCCTACATGTATTTCGACCTGGTGCGTATGTTCAACGAACCGTATGCTGTCAATGCCGAATCGAACAATGTCCCGTGGAAAACCTCCTGGGATGCGACGATCGGCGAACGTTATACGTCGGAGCGGCTGCTGGCGCAGCTGATGGAAGAACTTGCGGAGGCGAAATCCCTGCTTGAAACCCGCGATCCGATCGTCGTCCCACGCAAGTCGACGGATCCGTATGTCTCCTACGACCGTACCAAGCGTATGAACTATTATGCCGTTTGCGCGCTGCGTGCGCGTATCGCCCTTTACACGGGCGATTACGCCACGGCTTACGATGAGGCGACGACGGTCATCGCCTCGGAGAAATTCCGGTTTATCACCGCACCGGAGATCGCTGAAACCGATTCCTACGGCGAGGAGCTGCGGTCGAACCGGGTGTTTACGCCCGAACTGGTGTTCGCCCTCGACAACGATCGGATCACGGCGAGCGCACGGACTTATTACGAGGGGCTTTCCGAAGACACGGTCACTTCGTCCAACTGCTACGAAGCGGGCGATCTGCGCCTGAATGCATGGCTCGCCTACAATTCGATGAACAGGATCAATCTGATCAAGTACAAGCGTTCTTCACTGGCGGCCGACAGTTACAAGTATCCCAAGGCCTGCACTCCGATGCTGAAACTGAGCGAAATGTACCTGATCGCCGAGGAGGCCGTGATGAACGCTCCGCAGCTCGATCCCGCACCGTTGTCCTACATCAATACGCTCAAGCGTCACCGCGGTATCGCGGAACTCGGCGCGTCGATCTCCGCCGATGCGCTGCGCACGGCCCTGACACGCGAATATATTTGTGATTTCAAGGGCGAGGGGCAGTTGTTTTTCTACTACAAGCGGCTCAATATGGACCGTGTGGACAACGGAAATTACAACGGCAACACCATTGCGATAGCTCCGCAGGCATATACTTTCCCGCGGCCTGACAATGAAAACGATTTCGGTAATTAATCTGTAAATGCCATGAATAAAAGGATGATTTGTTTCCTGGTCGCATCGGTCTGTCTGTCGGGGGCGTGCCGGGAACGCGATATAGAGGTCTATGATGCGAACCGCGTTTCGCTCAACATCGCCAAAGGCGAATTCCGGCCCGGAACTTATCCTGAGTCCTATGAGTTCAACGCTTATTTTCTGGGCGTGGGAGCCGGGGACTACACGCTGGATATTCCGGTGCGCCTGACCGGGGCCGTCGATTACGACCGCGACCGCGAATATCGGGTCCGGGTCAACGAAGAGTTGTCGCAGTATGCCGTCAACGGCGTGGAATATACGCTCGACGAAAAGCAGCTTCTCCGCAAGGGGCTTTACGAGGATACCTTTCCGCTGACGATCCATGTTGCCCGGCTCAACGAGACCGATGATTACAAACTCCGCATCGAACTGGCTCCGAATGAGAATTTCGTGGCTGGACTGCCCGAATATCAGTGGGTGGAGGTGTCGTTCGTGAAAAACGTCAACACGCCGCCCGCTTTCTGGGAGAATACCTCCAAACTCAACAGATATACCTATCATCCGGTGAAATGCGCCAAATTTTTGGAGGTCAGCGGCATTACCGATCCCGACTGGAAGGATGCCGGAACCAGTCTCGCTCTGGATTACTGGATCGCCGTCTGCACGGAATATTTCGAGCAGAACGAAGTCTACGACCAGGCGACGGGTAACAGAATCTTTTTTGATGAATGACGCTAACGGTTGAATGATTATGAACAGCAGAACATATATATTGGCTCTGGCAGCGCTTGCGGCGGTGTCGTGCTACGGAGACAGGGACGGCGAGATCGGCTCCGATCCCGATTATGTGGTTTCGGTCGAGGGCGTGGAGGTCGAAAGCGATCTTTATCTGGGCGACCGCTTCACCTGCGAACCGACGGTCGTACTGCCCGAAGGATGCAATGAAAGCGATTACGAATACGAGTGGATCGTGGGTAAAAGCGAGGTGATCTCTACCGAGAAAAACCTTGATTGGGAAATCTACCTTCCGAAGTCGTATCAACTCAATACGGATATTCCGGGGAGTTTCGTGGTGAGAAACAAACTCAACGGATTGGAATTCCGGTCGACTTTCAAATTCAAGGTGCAGAACGGCTACACGCCCAAATTCCTCGCTTTGTACGAGACCGAGGAGGGGTGCGTCGAATGGATGTCGATCCAGACGACGGGAACGTCGGCCTCGACGATCTCGCCGAAGAACGGTTTCACCCGCTGGTTTTCCGGCATGGTCGCCCGTGTGAACGGAAGTTCGGAGCGTATCGAGGGCCGCTACGTCGGAGCGGTCTGTGCGAAATCCGAACTGGCGGTATTCACCGACAAAAGCCCCTCGTGCGGCGCTACGGTCAGCATGGTGGATACCGACGGCGATCAGGATTTTACGGCCAATATGGGCGAAATCGTTTCACCGGTCAACGGCCGCGTTTATGTGGGAAATGCTCCTGATGTGAAAATCACGTCGGCATTCTATGCTACGGGCGGAGCCAAGTATGTGGTGGCGAACGGTAAGATCCACATGTTCAACGGGACCGATGCAAAAACGCCGGTCTTCGACGACGAGGCGTTCGTCATGGCCGAAAACATCCGGCAGGTCATCGGCTCGAAGCAGTTCATGCGCTATAAGCGTGCGTTGTTCGTGCTCTACGAGGACGGAACGGTCGGCTGCCTGCAACAGTACAACAAACCCGCCACGCCGGTTCCGGGAACCGGCGGTGAATCGGTGTTGACGGCCGACGAACTGTGCGGGGCCTTTTCCGAAGCTACCGGCAAGGGGAACAACAATCCTTACCTGATGCATCTGGTCGTGCGTAAAGGCAACGACTATTTCCTTTATGTATACAATGCCTATTCGAGTTCTTTAGCCAACGATCCGCTGACACTCAAGACTGTCATTCCCATTCCGGCCGAAGTGGGCCACAAGGCCGCGGTGTGGTTCGGAGCCTTTTCCGTCCGGTACGGATTCTATGCCATCGGGAACAGGATCATGAAATTCGACTATCTGAACATCACGCAGTTTGCGCCCGAGGAGAAGCCGTTCCGGCTCTACGACGACAAGTACGAGATCGTCGATGTTTTCGTGCTTATTGCCGGCACGGCGCTCAGCGACAAGGACGATTGTACGGTGGTCTATCTTTACGACCGGGAAAAGAAGACGACGACCATCGATGTTTATAACACGGTGACCGGCGAAGATCTGCACACCTACGAAGATATTCTTCCGGGACGCGGCGTGGAATTCATTAAAAAATAATCCGAAAATTACTAATCTTTTAATCATTCCTGATGGAAGAACGCAAAAATGTAATAGAGTGCCGCAACCTGACGCACTACTATGGCAAGAAACTGGTTTACGAAAATCTGAACATCTCTGTCGGTGAAGGTCGCATTCTCGGTTTGCTGGGCAAGAACGGTGCGGGCAAGAGTACGACGATCAATATCCTCAACGGATTTCTGGCTCCCCGCTCGGGCCAGTGTCTGATCTATGGCGAGGATACGCAGAACCTGTCGCCCGCGACGAAGGCCCGCATCGGTTACCTGATCGAGGGGCATATTCAGTATTCGTTTATGAATGTCCACCAGATCGAGAAGTTCTATTCGGGGTTTTATGAAAAATGGGACCGTGACGCCTATTTCAACCTGATCAACCGGCTGAAGATTCTCCCGCGGCAGAAAATCTCGACCATGTCGTGCGGACAGCGTGCACAGGTGGCTTTGGGGCTTATTCTGGCCCAGGACCCCGACCTGCTGATCCTCGACGATTTCTCGCTGGGACTGGACCCGGGTTATCGGCGTCTGTTCATCGACTACCTGCGCGAATACGCCAAGTCGAGGGGCAAGACGGTTTTCCTCACCTCGCACATCATTCAGGATATGGAGCGGCTGATCGACGACATCCTGATCATGGACTATAACCGGGTGCTCTATCAGGGACCGCTGGCCGATTTTCAGCGTGATTTCAAAGGGTTTTTCTTCGAGGCCGAGGGAGAGTTCGACCTTTCGGGTTCGCCGGAGGTTGTCAATCTGGAACGGCTGAACAACCATTGCGAGCTGTACACCTATGCCACTGAAGAGGAGATCGTCGCGCTTTTGCAGAGCCGGGGCGTCGGATTCGTCAACTTCCGGCGGGAAAACCTCACCTTGGAGGATGCCTTTATCGGACTTACGGGTAAATACTGATGCAGATGGGAAAGATAGTTTGGCATATTTTCTATAAGGAGTGGATCAAGACCCGCTGGACTTACCTTGCGGCGCTCGTGTTGGGACTGGCGACGGTCTTTTACGTCTTCATCCGGGTGGAGAACGGCATGGAACGGTTCGGGGCCAAGACCTATATGCTCAAAGTGCTGTACGATAATCCGCCGTTGATCTATTATCGTATGTTGCTTTACGTGCCGCTGCTGATCGCCGCGAGCGTCGGCGTCACGCAATACCTGCCGGAGACCGTGAACCGGCGTATCCGGCTGATGCTTCATCTGCCGGTCGCCAATACGCGGTTGGTGCTGGGTATGGCCCTCTATGGCGTTGCGGCGATCACCGTTTCCAATGCGCTGCTATACGGACTGTTCGCTGCGAAGAGCGCTGCCCTGTTTCCGGCTGAAATTACGCTTCCGGCGTTGAAGTCCGTATTGCCCTGGCTGCTGGCGGCATATCCGGTTTACGGGTTCATTGCCATGATTGCGCTCGAACCGAACCGTTGGCGGGCATTGCTGTATGCCGTTGCGGGATATTATCTCATTTCTCCGTTCGTCGTGTGCGGAGAAGCTCCGGGGTCCTATTTCTCGTCGGCGCTTCCCCTGCTGGTGATCGCCGCGGGGTCTTTCCCGTTGCTGTTGTATTCGTCATACCGTTTCAGTAAAGGAGAACGATAGCCATGTACCGAAATATCATACGCGCCATCGCCGTTCTGTTCGCCGCATTCGCGGCTGCCATGGCATTGCCCGGGTTCTACCGCATGATTCCCGCATCGTGGCACGGCGATTATAAAAAGATCGTTTATTCGGAAGTTCTGGGCGATTTCATCATCTCGAAAAGCATCTATTCCGACGATCCGTCCGACAGGTCCGGTATCCGGTACGAAATCAGGGATTCGAAGGGCAACGCCTATACGCCCGAACAGGTCGATACGCTGGCCGTGCTTGAAAACGCTTCGCAGCTTATCTACGAAGGACGTCTGCCTGAAACCGTCTGTGGTGTCGCCGTCACGCCAGAGTGTGTGTCTGCGCACGATTATGCGGTCTACTTCGGCGACGGCGGAGGCCGGGACTACGGATTGTTCGATTTGAAGGACAAGCTGTCCTATGTTTCGAACGATTACCGGACGCAGGATCTGTTTCGTTTCGGCCGCGGCGGGATTGAGTTTCTCGATGCTCCCTCGAACCGGGTCGATACGGCGAAAACGACGGCTTTTCGCCGTGCACTTGCCGGTGCGGGATTCGTCTCTCCGGCGTCGGGCGCCTGGGCGCCTGCAGACCGTACGGATGCCGAGACGCTGGGTTATTTCATGACCGACAGTCGCGGAGGGCTTTTCCGTATGGGAATGTGCGGCGGAGCGCCAGAGGTCGAGCGGATCGTACTGCCGGAAGGATGCGGGGTGCGTAATTTGAGCTTTGCCGACCGGCCCGAATTTCTTGCCATGATGCTGACCGAAAAGGGCGATGTGTACCGGATGGGACGCGACTATGCCTTCCGCCGGCTTCCGCTGCCCGATACGCGCGGTATGTGGGTGGAGATGCACAGCATGCTGTTGTTCAACAAGTTCATCTATGCCTATCACGATCATACGACCTGTTACGTTACGGATGTCGATTACCGGATGATCGACAGTTGTACGGTGAGTAACCGCACCTATGAACAGACTGCGAAATATAAAGTGCAACAAATCGTGTTTCCCTTTACCGTGCGTCTTACGCCTTGGCGCGGGCTGCGTTTCACGTGGTCCGAGGGGCTTCTCTGGCTATTGGTCAGCGTTTGCCTGACGGGAATCATGGTTGTGATCAAGCGTCGTCGCAGGGAGCCGCTGGACAATCCTTTCGCGCTTGCCGATCTGATGATCGTGGCGTTGTTCGGCGTCTACGGATTTTTGGGCGTACTGATCATGCCGGGACTCGGAAATCCGAATGTAAATTGATTTTAATAGCTGAAAGATATGATTTTACATCTTATATACAAGGAGTGGATCAAAACCCGCTGGTTTGCGCTCGTGGCACTCGTGGCGGGACTTGCAGCCGTGGTCGGCATATTCGCCGGCGTCGCCGGGGGTATTCGTGACGACGCTCCGTTTTACCTGTCGCGGCTGTTGACCAATAAGGAGGTGTTTTTCGCGCTGTTCCGTTTCGTACCGCTGTTCGCGGCCGTGCTGATCGGGGTGTCGCAGTTTCTGCCCGAGGTGGTCGACAAACGGATCAAACTCTCGCTGCACCTGCCGCTCGGACCGGTTCGGGTCGTTTACAGCATGGTGCTTTACGGATTTCTGCTGTTGTCGGCGATTCTGACCTGCTGCCTGCTGCTGTTCGTGGGGCTGACGGCCGTCTACCTTCCCGCCGAGGTAATCCGGGCAGCACTGGTGACGATGATGCCGTGGGTGCTGGGTGGCATGACGGCCTATTTCTGGATAGCGATGATTGCAATGGAACCGGTGGGGAAATTCCGCTTCTTCTATTTTATCGTCGCCTATCTGCTGATTTCGGTATTTATGAGAAAATTTGCTGTCGGCAATGTGGAGACGCTTCTGCCGGTGCTTGCGGCTCTTACGGGAGTTTCGAGTGTCTCGGTGCTCTTCACGGCCCGTCGGTTCAATAAGGGGGAGTTGTAGATATGACGGCGAAAATTGTAAGAGTGCTGCTGGTGTTCACCACCATCCTGATTTTGGGCTTTTATCTGCCCGATCTGTTCCGCAGCCGGTTTGAGAAGCGTGCGGGCAAACGCCTGCTCTATTACAGCGAGGTGAAGCGCGATTTCGTGTTCAGCGAAGAGGTGTACGATTCGCTCCGGCAAGCCAACCGCATGATATATTACGACCGCAACGGCAATTCGCTGACCGAAAATGAATATGCCCGGCTGCTTCCTTTCGACAATGCGCGCAAGCTGAAGATGCTGGGCATGATGCCCGATTCGCTCATGGGCGAGCCGCTCACGCAGGAGGTGCTGCGGAGCGTGCGCCGCGTGATGCTCATCGGGGACCGCGGATTCGATTTCGCGCTGGCTCCCCTGTTCGAGTCGTGTCCCGGACATCCGGGCGTCGATCTGCCGCACGACCTCTTCCGGATCGGCAAGCGGGGCATCGAGTTCATCGACGCTGCGACGAATAGCGTCGATACACAGAAGAGCCGGATTTTCGACGAGGCGCTTCGCGAAGCCGGGTTCCGTGCTCCGGCGCGGGACATCTTCGGCATTCCTTCGCCGATCAAATCCCGCGACGACGGCTATTTCGTGGTCGACGCCCGCGGCAAACTCTTTCATTTGCTGATGGTCCACGGCGCACCGCGCGTGAAGGCCATTGACAATGATTTCGAGATCAAGCAGATCAAATGTCACGTGCCGGGGGAGATTTACTGCCATATCTTCACTCCCGATAACGAGCTTTATGCGCTGCTGACCGACTATACGCTGAAAAAACTGCCTATCGGAAAGAACAACGGCCGGTTCATGCTGACCTACAACCGCTATTTCCGTTCGTACAAGAATCTTGGGCAGGACAGCAGCACGATGTATGTCCTCGATCGCGATTTCGGGCCAGTCGACCGTTGCGCGATCGCAGTGAACAACTACCGCAATTCGCCGGCCGCCGCTGCCGAAGAGCGGATATTCCCGTTCCGCATCATGCTGACGCCCGGATATGCGCATTTCATTCCCATTCCCAATCCGGTGCGGCAGTTCTGGCTCGTCAACCTGTTTTTCACACTCCTGCTGCTCGTCGTCAAACGGCTGAACCGTTGCAGGCTCACGGGCGCATTCCATCTCGTCGATCTTGCCTTGACGGCCGTATTCGGCATTTACGGGTTCATCGCCGTGTTAATTTTCCCGAACAGATCCTGATATGAAGAAACATAGATTATTGCAGGCAGTACTGGTCGCTTTCATTCTGATAGCGGCCTATGGTGCGTACCGCTATATGGTCGTAACCAAACCGGTCGCCGAGAAGAACAAGGCGAAGAAAAGTGTCGTACACGTCCGGGCCGATACGGTCGCCTTGCGGGACTACGACGTCGTTTACACCTGTTTTGCGAAGGTTCATGCCGGGGCGACGGTCCGGCTCAGCTCGGAGGTCAGCGCGCGCATCGTCGCAGGGCCGGTCGCGCTGCGTGAAGGAACGAGTTTCCGGAAGGGAGACCTGCTCGTCCGGCTCTATGACGACGACGCGCGCGCATCGCTGATGGCTGCCCGGAGCCGTTATATGAGTTTGCTTTCGCAGCAGCTTTCCGATCTGGCCGTGGACTTTCCCCAAGAGGCGGACAAATGGAACGCCTTCTTCAACGGACTTTCCGTCGACGAGGACCTGCCGCCGCTTCCGGCGATCAACAGTGCGAAGGAGAAAGTTTATCTGGCGGTCCGGAATGTCATTTCCGAATACTACGGAGTTCGGCAGGCCGAGATCAATCTGCGCAAATACGCCGTTTACGCCCCTTTCGACGGCGTATTTTCGACGGTGAGCAAAGAGGTCGGCGCCATCGCCTCCGTCGGGGGAGAGATCGCCACCATCACCCAGACCGACCGGCTCGAACTGGAAGCCGGCGTCGAACCCGATTATGTGCGTTATTTTTCCTGCGGCAGCGCCGTGACGGTGGAGGACGAAAGGGGCGGTTTCCGCGGTACGGTCGCCCGCATCGCCCCGTTCGTGGATGAGAACACACAGCGCGTGAAGGTCTATATTCGGGTCGAAACTCCCGGCCGCAATCTGATTTCAGGCCAGCTCTACCGGGTGCGTATTGCTGCGGCCCGGCTCAAAGAGGTCGTGCGCCTGCCGCGCGAAGCCCTCTTCGGCGACGATACGGTTTATGCCTGCATCGACGGCCGCCTGCGCGCCCGGTCGGTCGAGGTCGTTTATGTGGATGAGGATTACGCCTATTTGCGCGGCCTGGAACCCGGAACGCTCGTCGTTGCCGAATCGCTGGTCAATCCTTCCGACGGGATGGAGATCGGTTTGCTGAAAGGTCGTCGGGCGTCTGATAAAACGAAATAGTCATGCGGAAAGCAATCACTGCATTCGTTCGGTATCCGTTCTATGCGCAGGCGTTGGTATTCCTGACGCTGGTCTTCGGCATTGCGGCCCTGTTTTCTATCCGCAAGGCTTCGTTCCCGATCACCGAGTCCCGGCTGATCACCGTATCGGTGACCTATCAGGGCGCCACGCCCAAGGAGATGGAGGAGGGCGTGACGACGCTCGTCGAAAATGCGCTGCGGGGCGTGGTCGGAGTCAAGGAGATCAGTTCCAAATCCATGGAGAACCAGTCGCTCGTGTCCATACTCATCCGCACCGACTACGATGTCGACGTGGTGTTGGACGACATCAAGAACGCGATAGACAAAATTTCGAATTTCCCTGCCGGGGCGGAGAATCCGGTCATCACCAAGACCAAAACTACGTCGCTTTCCGGATTCCTGGCTCTGACCCAGACCCGCGGACCGGAGGACATCATGTCGCTGAAGCGCACGGCCCAGCGTATCGAAGACGACTTCCTGGGTTCGGGCTTGATCTCGCAGGTGACGCTGATCGGCTATCCTGCGCGGATGGAGATGTCCGTCGAGGTTCGTGAAGAGGTGTTGCAGCGTTACGGCATGAGCTTCTCGGAGATCAAGAATGCCATTGCCGCCAACAATGTCGATATTTACGGCGGCAAGATCAAAAATCCCAGGGAGGAGATCAAAATCAATTCGCGCTACCGGTCGGTTTCAGCCGACGATGTGGAGCGAATCGTGGTGCGGGCCAATGCCAACGGCGATCTGATTCGTGTGGGAGACGTGGCCGACGTACGGATGATCTTCGAGGATATTCCGACGGCGAGCTATGTCGACGGCGAGCGCAACGTCATGTTCCGCATCGACAACCTGGCCACCGAGGACCTGGAGCGTATCTCCGCCTATCTGCACGACTACATCCGCGAGTTCAACGAGCGCGATAACGGCTATCGGCTCGAATTCATGCACGATTTTCTCGAAACGCTCCGCGGACAACTCAATATTCTGTACAGCAACGGTTTGGCTGGTATGCTGCTGGTGGTGTTGTGTTTGTCGCTGTTCCTGAGCTTCCGCCTGTCGGTGTGGGTGGCGTGGGGCATTCCGATGGCTTTCCTCAGCATGTTCGTCGTGGCGGTGCTCATGGGGCTGACCATGAATTTCATATCGGTGTTCGGCATGATTCTCATCGTGGGAATCCTCGTCGACGACGGTATCGTCATCAGCGAAAATATCTATACGCGGTTTCAGCAGGGGTTGCCGGCACGGAACGCGGCCGTCGAGGGAACGATGGAGATGCTGCCCGCCGTACTGGTTTCCGTGTTGACGACGCTGGTCGCGTTTCTGCCGATTCTCTTCATCCAGGGCAATCTCGAAATGATGTATGAAATGGCGGTGGTCGTTATCGTCTGCCTGCTGTTTTCCCTGTTGGAGAGTATGTTCATGCTTCCGACTCACTGTGCGTCGGCCAAGGTTCTGGCGCCGCCTGCGACCACTTCGTTCTACGGGCGTATCCGCAGCGGATTCGACCGGGGAATGCGCTCGCTGTGTGAACGGGTCTATCTGCCGTTCGTTCGCTGGGCTCTCGGACACCGGTCGGTCGTGTTGTCGTCGCTCGCCGCCTGCTTCCTGCTGACGGCCGGATTGATCGGCGGCGGCCGCATCGGCTTTACGATCCTGCCGTCGATGAACGAAGACAGTTTCAATATCGAACTGGCGATGAAACCGGGTACGAATTACGATCAGCTGACGGCTGAACTCAAACGCATCGAATCCGTTGTTTGGCGGGTCGATTCCATGCTGATGGAGCGTTATCGGGAACCGTCGTTCATCAAATTGATCAACATGCGCACGGGGACCGCTTTTTCGGGCAGCGAGACAGGCAGTCATGCCGGGTCGGTGGTGGTCTTCCTGCGGCGTCTCGACCAGTCGGAGATCGGAACGGACGAGATCAAGGCCTGCATATCGAAAGAGCTGGGGACGATCCCGTCCGCCTACAAGTTCGCCATCGGCGCCGGACACCGTTTCGGAGCGCAGGTCTCGATCAGTCTGTTCGGCTATGACATGGAGACTCTCGAACGGGCGAGTTCCGAATTTCAGGCCCGTCTGCGCGAACTCGACGCGCTGTACAATGTTATCGACAATGCGCAGCTTGGCGGCCAGGAGGTCCGTGTTCGGCTCAAGCCGCTGGCTTACAGCCTGGGACTCACCCAGCAGCAGGTGATGGGGCAGGTTCGCGAGGCATTTTACGGATCGCTCGCGCAGCGTTTGCAGGAGGGCAAGGACGAGGTGTGGTTCTATGTCCGCTATCCCGATACAGATCGCAGGACGATGGGCGATCTGGTTAAAATGATGATCCGCACGTCGAACGGCGTCTATCCGCTCGGCGAACTGTGCGACCTGGATCTGGGCCGCAGCGTCCTTTCGATCAACCACTACAACGGGCGGAAGGAGATTCGCGTCGACGCCTATATGGAAGACGCTTCGGCGTCGGTGATTCCTGTCATGGAGGAGATTGAGCAGCATATCCTGCCCGAAATTCTCGCACGCTATCCGGATATTACGTACATGCAGCAGGGGCAGATGAAGGACATGCGCGACGAGATGCAGACCATCAAGAGTTTCTACATGATCGCGTTGTTCATCATCGTTATGATACTGGTCATCTACCTGCGTTCGACGCTTCAGATGTCGCTCGTGGTTCTGATGATCCCCGTGGGGTGCATGTCGGCGATCTGGGGGCATTGGATCGAGGGCGTGCCGCTTTCGATGATGACCATCTGGGGCATGGTGGCCCTTTCGGGAACGATTATCAACGACGCTGTAGTCTTCATCTCCCGCTACAACGATTGCCTGAAATTGTCGATGAAAGTCGACGAGGCGGTCGTCGAGGCTGCCCGGTCGCGTTTCCGACCCATTATACTCACGTCGCTGACGACGACGGCCGGATTGTTCCCGCTGATCCGCGAAGGCAGCAGCGACGCCCGTTTCGTCCTGCCTATGGCCATTACGCTCGGGTACGGCATCCTGTTCGGGACGTTTTTCATACTGACGTGCTTCCCGGTGCTTATCAAGACGGCCAACCGGTTCAAATTCTTCTTTCGGCGGCTCCGGCATCCGGATGCCACGCCCGAAAGCGCGGAAACGGCAGTAAAGGACATGGTGCAGAATACGGATTTCAACGAATGAAAACTATGATGCGATATAGTGTACTTTGTGCGGCGATCTGTTTGTTCGGGGCCGTGCGGCAGCCGGCGGCTGCACAGAACGGAAATGCTCTGACACTGGCCAGGGCGATCGATATCGGGTTGAGGAATAATTACGATCTTCAAGTCGGCGAACTGCAAACCCGGACTTCGGCCGTGAACAATACGTGGGGCGCCGCCGGACTTTATCCGTCCATAGCGGTCGGGGCTTCCACTAATTTCAGCCGTACGATGCCGCAGGGGTCGGACACGGAGGATTATTCGACGTTGAGCGTGCAGCCCAGCCTCGACTTGTCGTGGACCCTTTTCGGCGGTTTTCGCGTGTGGCGTACGAAAGCCAAACTCGATGCGGCGCAGGAACAGGCCGAAGGTTCGCAGACCGTGCTGATCGAGAATACGGTGCGGTCGATCATCTCGGCCTATTATCTGGCCGTTCTGGAATCGGAAAAGGTGACGATTGCGCAACAGCTGATGGACGCTTCCATGGACCGCTTCCGCCGTGAGCAGCATGCGGCGGACCTGGGTGTGGTCCGCAATCTCGAATTGTTGCAGGCGAAGAATGCCTGGTTGCAGGATCGGGCCACCTATCTGAGCCAGAAAAACAATTATGAGGACGCTCGCCGGCAGTTGGGATTCCTGCTTGCCGTGGAGCGCGGAGGCGATTGGACGCTGACGGACAGCATTCCGGCGATCGACGAGCGACTCGATCCGGCCGAACTGCACCGGATCGCGCAAAGCGACAATGCTTCGATCCGCAAACAGTATGCTGCTATCCGGCTTCGCGCCGAGGAGACGCTCGTCGCCCGTTCGGATTATTATCCGAGTCTGAATGTGGGCGTGGGAGCCGGTTACGCTTACAATCGTACTGCCGGAATCGACAACCGCCAGATACAGCCTTATGTTTCCGCGAAGATTTCATTCAATATCTTCAACGGCAGTCAGCGGCGGCGTGCCGTGCGGGTGGCGCAGATCAACCATGAAATCGAGAAACTGTCGCTCGAAGATATGAAACTTTCGGTCAGTTATGATGTCGACAAGCAGTATGACGCTTTCCTGCTTCGCCGGGAGTTGGTCGGTCTGCGTGAGGAGCAGCTGGCGACCTCTGAATTGAGTCTGCGGATCGCGGAACAGAAATTCGCTTCCGGAACGCTTTCGCAGTTCGACTTCCGTGATGTGCAGATCAGTTATTTCAACGCGGCTGTCGATTTGCTCTCCGCACGCTATGATCTGGTGATGGCGCATGTCGATTTATTGTTGACAACGGGTATGTTGTTGCAGGAAACAGGTAAATAGGCCTTTTTTCAATGGCATTTTAACGATCCCATTTAGTCGAATATATCCTGTTTAAAGTAATTCGACGGGAGTGCGATTTGATAACGCAACTCCCGTCGAATTCTGCTTTTTCAGGCTCTTCTGCCTGAGATTCGTGCAAAAGATAGATTTTATATATCTTGATTATCTGTGGTTTATGCTTTTTGCTTTCACCGGAGCGCAGTTCCGGTCCGTTCGCGGGATCAGTAGACCCACGCGAAATCGTCTACGTACATGACATTGCTCGAACAGCCATTCATATAATCGCCGTATGCACTTGTGGCACACGAAATAATCAATTTGTAGGCTTTGCTCGGTTTGGTTACCTTGTCATAATAATTGATCTTCAGTTCGGTTTCGATCATACTGTCACCTTCGGTATTGCCTTCGATGAACAGCGAGCCGTAGCCGATGATCTTCCCTTCGCCGGGATCTATCGTCGTTTCGGGATCCCAGATGCCTGTGGGCGCATTCGTTCCGGAAGTCACCTCATGTTGCTGGTCCCAGTCGATGATACAGACGAAAATCCGGGCTTTGTCCTGTTCTCCTGTTTTCAATGGACCGCCGTGTGTATTCTGGTCGACTTTCCCGATCTGTGCATGATATTTTAGTTTCAGGGCCGTAGGACGCGCCGTATAGGTGTAATTTTGTCCGAAACGAACGAATCCTGTCGTCGAAGGTTTCTCGAAAGTTGCTGAGAAGAGGTTTCCGGCGGCTAAATATTTCCATATGAGAACTCCGGCCAGCGTAGCTTCCAACTTGGCACAGGAACTTCCGCCCATACCCTTAAAGGTGGAACGACTGCACAGTGTTTTTGCAAAACTGTTGTTGCCGCTGCCCCAGAAAGACGTTGTCGCACTATCGTTTTCTGTGTAGCATGGCAGGGAACTGCTTTCCATATCACCGTTCGGAATTATGTCGCCTCCGTTGTTTTCGGGAGCGAATTTTCCGGTTTCCAGGAGGCTGCCGTCGACCAAAAGTTCGTATTCATAGCTCTTTTGCGCGAAAATGCCGGCGTTGGAATCGGGAATGTATATCGTGAGTCCGCTCGGGTTCGTCTCCTGGCTCCAGACATTGTCCGCCGTGATGTCGGCTTTCCACGTCCCGTTGGCGGCGTCGACGGCCTCGGCCGTCAGCTCGTGCCATGCGGAAGCGCCTTCCGCCCGGTATTTCACAACGACCGACTGGGCTTGCGGGTCGATGGCATAGATCGACAGCGTACCCGTGTTGGCCCACAGGTCGCTTGCCGAGCACTCCACCCGGCTGCACCTGAAGGTCAGGGACTGGGTTTCCGGGTTACCCGCCAGGTCGACGACCGTGACGTTAAACGTGTGGTCGCCGTAAACCAGGCTGCCCAGATCGGCTTTCAGCAGCGGAATCATCGGAACGAGCCGCGTAATGTCGAACAGCGTGGATTTCTTATACTGGATCTGGGTCGTGCAGTTCAGGCCCAGGTCGGAATAGTTGATTCCGATGGGCAGCTGTGTTTCGTTGAAGAGGTCGAGCCGTTCGATTCCCAGAGCATTCAAGGCCGGGGAGACGACGTCTACGTACAGTTGTGCGATGCCTGCCGGGGCGTTGATTGTGATTGCCGCGGGATAATCCAGCACGATGTCGCCGTTTTCGTCGATGATCTCGTGCGGAATGTCCATGTCCTGTCCGGGCCAGTCGAGGTACGGCTTTTCGATCTGCACGAACGCAGGGGAGCTGGTTTTTTTCAGGCGATAAAGTTCGCCGGCCTTGAATGCGGGAAGGCCCGAGAGATCGATGCTCCCGATTTGGCCGTTTCCTGTGATGATGTCCAGTTTCAGGGTCTCGTATTGGGCCTCCGGCAGGTTGAAATAGGCGTGCAGGTCGGCCATTGTCGGGGCCGTGCCTTCGTCGAAAGTCATGGCGATCACATTCGAGCTTACCGAGATGCCGTTCAGGACGGTTGCGTCGATACTGCCCGTGCCGTCGGTCACGCCGATGAATCCGGACGAGGAGACGGGGTGGTTTTCGTCCGCCGTCAGCAGCAGGGCTTTCACCGGATCGCTGCCGCCCGAGATTTCGAATTTCAGGATCGAAGTCAGCCGTTTGAGCGTGAAGACCAGTTCGTCGGATGCCGGGTCGGCGGTCCGTGGCTCCGTGGTGATCAGCGGATCGTAACGGTGGTTAAAGTTGTTGCCGTTCTGCGTGCGCAGATTCCCGAACGGAATTGTGAAGACGCTGCCGTCATAGGAGTTCTCGACGTGGGGCGAGAAGGCGTGGAAAACCTGCGTTCCCGGAGTGATGTCGGTCGCGAATTTTTTGGTTGCGCTGTTGTAAGTCGCCTTGGCGGCAGTGCTTCCGTAGAGCAGGGTCATCTCGTTCCCGTCGTCCCAGCGGGATACAAACGAGCCGTCGCCGATGTGGATGCTGGTGCGCGTTTCGGCTGCGGGCGTTGGGTTGATGCCGGTCCCCGGGTTTTTAGCGGTGAATTCGATGCGGATTTTGTCGCCCGTTGCCGGGCCGTTGGGATTCTGTTCCTCGATGCCGTTGGAACAAGCGGCTACCGTTGTCATGGCAGCGATAACCGATAATGTGCGGAAAGTGTCTTTCATGGTCCTTCCGCTTTAATAGTTGTCGTAGGAGTCGTCGTAGGACGTAAGTTCGGTCACGCCTCCGCCTCCGTTTTCGGGATCGTCGCTTGCGGCAAACCCCTTTTCTACATGTACGTCGATTCGTTCAATCAGGGGTACGACATAGCGAATTCCCCCCCCCCTCTTCGTGATTGGTGCTTGCTTTTTTCATGGTCAAAATTTGTTGATTGAGTTGAAAGCAAATATAAGTAAGGCAGGGACCGACTGAAAATAAATTCAACGAAACGGCTGATTTTTTTAATGAACAGGTCGATTTTAAAAATGGGGTCAAAGCTGAAATGGTGTAAAAAACGTATTTGAGAGTGTGACAGCGAACGAGGGCCGTCCGGAGTTCCGGGCGGCCCTCGTTCGCTGTCGGGTCGGCTATTTTACGTACTTGTCGAGCCAGCCGAAGAATTCGCGGTTCCAGACCAGCGAGTTCTGGGGCTTGAAGACCTGATGCGCCTCGTTTTCGAACGCCACGAGCCGCGCCGGAATGCCCAGCGTACGGGCCGCCGTGAAGGCTTCGAGCGACTGGGTGTAGGGGATGCGGAAATCCTTCTCGCCGGTGATGATCAGGATCGGCGTGTCCCATTTCGAGACGAACTTGTGCGGCGAGTTGGCGTAGGAACGCTGCGCCGTGGCGTTCGCCGTGTCCCAGTAGGGGCCTCCGTAGTCGTTGTTGACGAAGAACAGCTCCTCGGTTTCGCCATACATCGAGTCGAAATCGAAGATGCCGCAGTGGGAGATGAAGGCTTTGAAACGCTTCTCGTGGCATCCGGCGAGGAAATAGACCGAATAGCCGCCGTACGACGCCCCGACGCAGCCCATGCGCTCCCGGTCGGCCCACGGTTCGCGGGCCACGTCGTCGATGGCCGAGAGGTAGTCGCGGATGTTCTGGCCCGAGTAGTCGCCCGAGATCTGGTCGAGCCACTCCTGTCCGAACGAGGGCAGGCCGCGGCGGTTCGGCGCGACGACGATATATCCCTGTGCGGCTATCAGCTGAAAATTCCAGCGGTAGCTCCAGAACTGCGATACGACGCTCTGCGGGCCGCCCTGGCAGTAGAGCAGCACCGGATATTTTTGCGACGGGTCGAAATCGGGCGGCAGGATCACCCACGTCAGCATCTGCTTGCCGTCGGTGGTCTTGACCCAGCGTTTCTGCACCTCGCCCATCCTGATATTGTCGTAGACCGATTTGTTGATGGCCGAGATTTGCGCCAAAGAGCCGTCCTCCGGATTTATCTCGAAGAACTCCGTGGCCATCGAGATCGTGCACATCTCGGCGGCGATCCGCTCCCCGGCCATCGTGAAGGCGTTGATGTCGTGGTCGCCGCGGGTGATGACCTCCACCTCGCCGACCGACGGCGCGACGCGGCAGATCTGGTGCGTCGCCTCGATCGGGGCGATGAAATAGATCAGGTCGTTACCGCTCCAGACGACGTTCTGGGCGTTGTAGTCGAAGTCGGCGGTGAGGTCCTGCATTTCGGCGGTATGGCAGTCGTAGACGAACAGGCGGGCCTTGTCCGACTCGTTGCCTGCGCGGCGCTGCGAGAGGAAGGCGATCTTCGAATCATCGGGCGACCAGACGGGATATTTGTCGTAGCCGACCATGACCACCTGATCGTTGACGGGTTTGCCGGTATTGAAGTTGGTGGGCTTGCAGATGTTTTGCGTCGCGCCGCTTTCGAGGTCATAGACGAAGATGTCCGAATCGGTCGATACGGCGTAGGCGGTGCCCGTCAGCGGTTTGCAGGTGTAGGCCAGCATCGTCCCGGCGTTGTTCCAGGCGATCTCGGCCATGTCGAAATAGGGCGCCAGCGGGGCGTCCCACTGCGCGTCGGGCATGATGTCCCTGCCGCCCGTCACGACTCCCTTGCCCAGCTCGCCGACGAAGATGTGGCGGTATTCGCCCTCGTCCCAGTAGTCCCAGTGGCGGGCCATCAGGTCGTCGTAGATGCGGGCTTTCGATTTGTCCATGTCCTTGTAGATGTCCGACGAACGGCGGTCGGCCGTCCGCACGGTCTGCACCCACCAGATGTGCTTTCCGTCGGGGCTTACGCCGAAGCCCTCCACGTCGGGAACGCCCTCGCCGTCGCCGCTGCCCGTGATCTGCGTCGCGTCGCCGCCCGAGGCGTTCATCCGCCACACCTGCATCGAACCGCCGCGGTCCGAGAGGAAATAGATGTGCCGTCCGTCGGCGCTCCACTTCGGCGAGAGGCTGTTCGACGTGAAGTCCGTCAGGCATGTCACGGCCTTCGAGTCCATGTCCTCGACCCGGATCGTCGTCACGCCGCGGTTCTCGGCCATGTTGTAGTCGGTCTGCTGGTAGAGGAGCGTCCGGCCGTCGGGCGAGAGCGACGAGCCGCCCGCGCGGCTCATCTTCCACATCACCTCGGGGGTGAGGCGTCCGGCGGCGATCTCTTCGGCCGTCAGCGCATTGTCGATCTTCAGAGGCTCGGGACGCTTGTCGCATCCGCCGAGGCCCATAGCTGCAATAGCCGTCATCAGGAGAATTTTTTTCATTTTTTGAGGTTTCTTACGTATATTTGTTCACAAATTTCCGATGAAAAGATGAACCGTACCGTTTATTTCGCCGACAGGGCCGTGGCGTTCACGGCCGAAGCTCCCGGCGGGGCGTGGTACGCCGTTGCGGCCGAAGCCTGCGGCGGCATATCACGGGCCAAGATACTGAATTTTCTCGAATCGCACAACTCCGTGGCCGTCGTTTCGGACGATCCCGACAGGGCTTTCGCGGCCTTTGCGGCGGAGTTCACGCCGGTCGAGGCGGCGGGCGGCGTGGTGGTGAACGACTGCGGCGAGTGGCTGATGATCCACCGCAACGGCCGCTGGGACCTGCCCAAAGGGCATCTGGAGTGCGGGGAGCGCATCGAGGAGTGCGCTGCGCGTGAGGTCGAAGAGGAGACGGGCGTGGCGGCTCGGGTCGTGCGGCCGCTGTGCGAGACGCTGCACGCCTACTATTTTCCGAAAACTGCGCGCTGGGAACTGAAACGGACCCATTGGTACGAACTGCATGCGCCCGGGTGCGCCGGTCTGACGCCCCAGATCGAGGAGGGGATCGACTCCGCGGTGTGGTGTGCGCCCCGCGAGGTGGCAGACAATCTGCGCGACGCTTTCCCGACGATCCGCTGCGTGGCGGCGGCTATGGGCCGAAATTAGGCGTTTGCGGCCTGCTCTGTGAGCCGTCGGCGCGCGGCCTCCCGGTATTTGCGCGAAATCTCGATCGTCATTCCGCCGATCTCCACGTGTGCCGGGCAGCAGCGGTCGATGCGCGCCGTGTTGACGATGAACGAACGGTGGATGCGCAGGAAACGGCTGTCCAACTGTGTCTCCCATTGCGAAATGCGGGTTTTGGTGCGATAGGCGACTCCCCCGGCGGTGTGAATCCACACTTCGCTGTCGTTCGATTCGACGTAGCTGATTTCCGCGGGGTCGAGCGTGATTTTGCGGCGGTCGGAGACGAAACTGATCGAACGGGCGTAGGGACAGCGGCGTTCGAGGTGTTTTTCGAGAGCTATTTCCGGAGCGATGAGGGCCGTCAGGACCAGCAGGATGAAGGGCGGGTTGAGCAGCAGCCCCGGCATTCCGCCTTCGCCGGCGCCGAGCACCACCGCATGGCCCAGCATCAGCGAGAGGTATTCGATGCCGAGGATCGCCAGCGCAAGGTAGACGGTGTCGAGGATTCCCTGCCGCCGGTTTTCGAACGACAGCTGCGGCACGAAGTAACGCGCCGTGAGCATACCCGGCAGGAACAGCACTCCGAGCAGGAGGGCGTCGGCGAAGAGATACCCCAACCCCACGAGGACAAAGGCGATGACGAGCGTGGCCGTGAGCCACCAGACGACGGGCAGAAACTGTTTCATGCGGAATTTCCGTTTTTACAAATATAGGTAAAATCAGTCTCCGGTGTCCCCGCCCGGTCCCGCAAAAAACGCTCCCGGGGCCGATCGGCGGGATTCGACGGCGTAAGAGCGGGATTCGACGGGCGGTTTTTTTGTGGTTTCGGCCTGCGGCAGCCTATCTTTGCCATACGGGAATGGTCCCGCGATGACTTAAAACTTTTGCGTTATGTTCGATTTGTTTCTTCAGGGCGGGACATGGATCATGTCGATCCTGACCGTGGAATTGATTTGTCTGTTGTTTGCCACGTGGAAAGCCCCGGCATGGGTCAGGGAGATCGGCCTGCTGGTGTTGGTGACCGACCTGATCTGGCAGTTGAAAGGGATGTTCAATGCCGCTGAAGTCGTGCAGCAGGTAGGCGACGTTCCTTTGACGCTGGTTGCCGGCGGCTTGAAGGTATCATTCATATCGCTGATTTACGCCCTGCTGATCTATGCCGCCTCGCTGGTGATCCGCATGTTGCAGAAGCCGCGGATATAGCCCGGTTAGGAACCGGGGCGTATGGGCGGAAGATGGCCGCCGGGCTTCCGGTCCGGTTCTGCGCCCTTTCCGGTTTCTGAACGGATCGCGCCCGGTTATAAAACGGACGCGATTTAACCTTTGGCGAGCAGTTTCTGCTGCGTGTCGTACGCCTCGGCGATCAGTTCGGGCGGGTAGTCGTACAGCTCCAGAATGCGGATGGCGTTGCGCGTGGTGAGGGGACCGGTGTGCAGGCAGTAGTCGAATACCAGCCGCCCGTCGGCCACCTCTTCGCGGAAGTGGTGCAGTTCGTAGCCGTCGCCGCGCAGCAGTTCGGCCAGTTCGATGTCGTGCGTGGCGGCCAGCACGATGTGCGGCCCGCGGTTGAGGCGCGCCAGCACGGCTTTCCCGGCCGCGATGCGTTCGGTGGTGTTCGTGCCCTTGAACAGTTCGTCGAGCACGAAGAGGCACGCCGCGGGCCGGTCCGCGTCTTCGAGCAGCCGCTTGACGGTGAGCACCTCCTGCAAATAGTAGCTCGTCCCTTCGGTGATGTCGTCCGAAATGCGGATCGACGAGTGGAGCCGCATGTAGGGCGCCGTGAACCGCTCCGCAAAACAGGTGCAGAGGGTCTCGCCCAACAGGGCGTTGAGCATCACCGTCCGGATGAAGGTGGTTTTGCCCGACATGTTCGACCCGGTGAGCAGCAGCCCCGTGCCGTCGAGCGTCAGGGTGTTCGCTGTGCAGCCCTCGATCAAAGGATGCACGACCTGCACGGCTTCGAGGTATTTGCCGTCGGTGAACGTCGGGCGGCAGGTCTTCGTGTCGCGTCGCAGGCGCATGACCGAGATGGCCGCGTCGGTCCGGCCGATGAAGCGGAACACGTCGTGGATGGCGTCGCGGTGAGTCGCGATGCTGCCGGTGAAGCGGTGGAAAAGAATCACCTCGATGTTGAACGCGATCTTCACCAGTTCGAATGCCAGCCAGCCGACGGCCGCCAGTTCGTTGCCTCCGTCGCCCTGCGTGCCGACGATGCGGCTGCGGTGTTCGACCTCGGCGACCCGGCGGATCGGCTGTGCGGCTTCGTCCGAGCCGGGAACCCCCTCTGCCGCAAGGTACCGCGCGGTTTTCAGGGCCGTGGAAAGCTGCTTTACGGCCGATGTGTAGAGGGAGATGTTGATTTTGTTGCTGTAATGAATATACATGTTGACCGCGTAGATCGCCACGAAGAGCAGCAACAGCGCCGGATAAAACGGCGCGAGAAGCAGCGAGGCCGCGGCCGCAGCGGTCAGCGCGTAGATCAGTCCGATGCGGCGGACCCGGACCGGGGTGTCGAAGATCAGCCGGCAGAGGTCGTAGGCGTCGTCGCCCGCGAGGCGTGCAAGGTGTCCGGCGCACCGTTGCGTCAGCTCGTCGTCGTTTTCGAAAGCACCGACCCGGCGGTCGAAATCCGCGGCGTCCTCCTCGCCCCGCAGCGTCCGCAGCCGGGCGTATAGGTATTGCTGGCCGACACGTGAGGTCGTGCGGTCGATCTTTTCGAACACGGCGTTCAGGTCGAGGTCGGCCGTCGTCTCGGCGTCGACGGTCTGAAAGACTCCCTCTTCGGCCGGGCAGTTGTAGAAATAACTGCCGATCGGATCGAAGTCATATGCCGCAGACTCCCCTCCGGGACCTCCGGAAGGCTTGAACAGCGAAGCGATGTAGTCGGTCGGTCTCATGTCTGCGGTTGTCTTCTGAAAATTTTTACGCTGCGGAAGCGGCGGTCGGGGTCGGAGGCCGTGTCATCCTGCGATTGCTTTTTTAACAGGCGTCTTGCGCTGCGAGTGCAATGGTCGGGATCGGAGGCCTGTCGGCCTGGGGTCGCCCCTGAAGCAGGCGTCCTACGCCTGCGCCTGCATCGCGCGGGCGATGCCTTCGGCGATCTGGTCGATGGCGCCCTGGAGCTTGCCGCCGATCATCATTTTCATCATCATGTTCAGCTCGATGTGCAGCACCAGCCGCATGCGGGTGTCGGTGTCGGAGACTTTGTGGAGCTGAATCCAGAAGGCGAAATCCATCGGGATTCCCCCGTCGTCGCCCACGATCTTGACGTGGCGCGGTTCGATGCGCTCCTCCATGCGGAGACGGACGGTGAAGCCTTTGGCCTTGAACGAACAGGTCTCCTCGGTGGCCTGCCACTCCTCGACGCGGTCGGCGACGGCCGGGGTGAGGTTGTCGAAGCGGCTGATGACGGCGTAAATCTGTTCGGCGGGACGTAAAATCCGGTGTTGTTTCGAAATGTATTCCTGCATATTGCGCGTTGAAAATTATAAGTTGAAAGTTTTGCGGGCCCGGATCATTCCGCCGGCTGCGGGGCGGCCCAGAAACGGTCGGCGTCGGAGGTCCGGACGGTGGATTCATCCAGCGAGAATCCCTCGAACCCCGGGGGCAGCAGGGCGATGGCGCGGCCTTCGTATCCGACCTCCTTGTCGTATCCGGTCTGCTCCCAACAAATGAACCAGTAGAGGTTCTTGGCCCAGTAGGAGAGGTAATTCTCCGGGTCGCGTGTCCCGAGAAGCCGGTGTACGGTCATCGGCTCTCCGGCGACGGTGCGCTGCCGCATCTCTTCGAGTGAGAGCGCTTCGCCTTCGGGCGAGGCGACGTAGGATTGCATGTCCGAGTCTATCATCGCCCATTTCTCGCATTCGGGCAGCCAAACGAGGTTGACCACGTGGCAGTCCCGATCGAGCGAGTCGGCCGGAAGGCACGTCACGAAGCGGTTGACGATCCCTTGCGAGAGCAGCAGCTCGTGGAGCAGAATCGAGTGCAGGCGGCAGTTGAAAGCCGGTTCTACGGTACGGGTATACTCCCACAGTCCGATTGCGTTGCGCGTTTCGGGGTGGACTTTCTGATTGGCGTGGGGAATGTTCCGGGCGACGAACTGCGCCAGCGCGCGGGCGTTGTCCCAGGTCGTCGCGGCGGGATTCACGAGGGTGTCGAGCCGGAAGTATTCGCGGATTTCACGGGCGCGGACGGTGTCCTGTTTATAGGTGAAGCGATACTGCACGGTGTCGGCGGCGTAAGGGCCTGCGGCGCGGAGCAGCTCCACGCGCTGCTGTTTTTCGAGACCGGTCAGATAATCAATGGCTTGTTCGCGGAAGACGAAACGGGCCAGCAGAAAGATTGCCAGCAGCAGGCCGATGAGCGAAAGCAGAGCGATGCCTGCGATTTTGAAGAGTTTTTTCATGGGCGGCGATTATGTCCGCTGCAAAGATAGGGATTTTTCCGGTGGCGGCAAACGAACGGGACGAACCTTTGCGGGGTTCATCCCGGGATGCGGTTGCGAAGCGGCAGGGGCCTTGCGGAAACGGGGGCGGCGATATGGAGGGGGGGGGCTGCGCGCGGACAGCCCCCGACGGCGTGATCCGGGTTGGCGGTCTTTGAATCCGGCCGGTTCTGAATCCGGCTTTTCAAGCCGGCGGTCAGTCGATCTCGAAGGTGCGTGCCGTGTCGCTGTCTACGGTGATGCGCACCGTCATCGTGTTGTCGGGCAGCAGCTGTTCGATCTTCTCGGGCCACTCCACCAGACACAGGTCTCCCGAGTAGAAATACTCCTCGTAACCGAAGTCGAAGGCTTCCCGCAGGTCGTTGATGCGGTAGAAATCGAAGTGGTGGATGCGTCGGTTGCCCTCGCCCTTGTATTGGTTGACGATGGCGAACGTGGGGCTGGTCACGGTGTCGGCGGCCCCGAGTTCTGCGGCGATTTCACGGATGAGCGTGGTTTTGCCCGCGCCCATCTCGCCGCGGAAGGCGACCACCGTACGGCGGCCCAGCGAGCCGATGATTGCCCCGGCGACCTGCGGAAGCTCGTCCTGCGAGGTGATGTGAATGGTTTTCATCTATTGTTTTGGCTTTAGAACGATATACGGTACGATCATCTCCTCCATCGAAATTCCGCCGTGCTGGAACGTGTTGCGGTAGTAGCGGATGTGGCGGTTCGCGTCGTTGTTGTAGACGAGGAAATCGGTGTTGTAGGCGAAGATGTAGCTCGACGTGAGGTTGCTCGACGGCAGCTGCACGTCCTCGGGTTTCAGGATTTCGTAGACTTCGCGGGAGTTGTACGCGAGGTTGCGGCCCGTCTTGTAGCGCAGGTTGGCCGAGGTCTCGCGGTCGCCGGTCACCTTCACCGGGTTGTCCACGCGGATCGTGCCGTGGTCCGAGGTGATGACGACGGTGTGTCCCCGCTCGGAGAGGAGCTTGAGGATGGTGTAAAGGTCCGAGTGCTCGAACCACGAGCGCGTCAGCGAGCGGAACGCCGCGTCGTCCTCCGTGAGTTCGCGGATGATGTCGGTCTCGGTACGTGCGTGCGAAAGGATGTCGAGGAAGTTGTAGACGATGACCGAGAAATCGGCGTCGTAGACCTTCTGGATGTTGTCCACCAGCTTGCGCCCCTGCTCCGGGCGCACCAGCTTGTCGAACGAGAACTTCCAGTTCTTGCCGTTCTGGCTCATCAGCCGCTTCAGAAACTCCTCCTCGTACTGGTTCTTGCCGCCCTCCTCGTTGTCGTTGAGCCACTTGTTGGGCATCAGGCGGTCGATGGCCAGCGGCATCAGCCCCGCGAAGACGGCGTTGCGGGCGTACTGCGTGGCGGTGGGGAGGATGGCGCAGTAAAAGTCGTCCTGCGCCACGTCGTACCAGCCCCGCAGCAGCGACGAAATCGACCGCCACTGGTCGTAGCGGAAGTTGTCGATCAGCAGCAGCGTGGTCTTGGGGTTCTCGTCGACGACGGGGAAGATGTTGGTGCGCATGAGCGTGTGCGACATCACGGGGGTGTCGTCCGAGCGCTTGTTGATCCAGTTGTAGTAGTTGCGGCGCACGAACTTGCAGAACTCCTGGTTGGCCTCGCTTTTCTGGTAGGTCAGCACCTCCTTGATGCTCTGGTCGGTGGATTCCGCCAGTTCGACCTCCCATGCGGTGAGTTTGCGGTAGAGCGCGCACCAGTCCTGGAACGTGTCGGCCATCTGGAGCGAGGACGAGATGCGGCCGAACTCCGAACGGTAGTCGGCGGTGGTCTGCTCGGTCACCAGCTGTTGCTGGTGCACGTTCTTCTTGATCGAGAGCAGCACCTGGTTGGGGTTGACGGGTTTGATGAGGTAGTCGGCGATCTTCGACCCCACGGCCTTGTCCATGATGTTCTCCTCCTCGCTCTTGGTGACCATGATCACGGGCGTCGTGGGGCGCACCTCCTTGATCTTGGGAAGGGTTTCGAGTCCCGTCATGCCGGGCATCATTTCGTCGAGGATGATCAGGTCGTAGGCTCCTTCGGAAGCCATGTCGATCGCGTCGTATCCGTTGTTGCAGGTGTCCACTTCATAGCCCTTCTGCTGGAGGAACAGCACGTGGGGTTTCAGCAGTTCGACTTCGTCGTCGACCCAGAGTATTTTGACCATACCGTTATCGGATTTAGAATTTGCAAAATTAATGTTTTTATCATCAAACGCAAAAACCCCGCGGTTTATTGGCCCGGCTGCCGATTAAATGCTACCTTTACTCCGAAAAAAAACAAAATAACGGTCATTGTGCTTAAAACAGAAAAATCCCGTATCGACGCGGTGGATGCTTTGCGCGGCTTTGCCGTGATGGCGATCCTGCTCGTACACAGCCTCGAACATTTTATCTTTCCGGTTTATCCGGCTTCGTCGCCTGCGTGGCTCGCGGCCCTCGACGAAGGTGTCTTTGCGGTCGTGTTCGCACTTTTCGCAGGCAAGGCCTATGCGATCTTCGCGCTGCTTTTCGGCTTCACCTTCCATCTGCAATACGCCTCCCGGCAGAGCCGCGGCGAAGACTTCGGAGGCCGCTTTCTCTGGCGGCTGCTGTTGCTGGCGGGGTTCGCCACGCTCAACGCCGCCTTTTTTCCCGCGGGGGATGTGCTGCTGCTGTTCAGCCTCGTGGGCGTGGTGCTGTTCGCCGTCCGGCGTCTGAACGACCGGACCGTGCTGGCGCTGGCCCTGCTGTTTCTCGTGCAGCCCGTCGAATGGTACCATTGCTTCCGTGCGCTGGCCGACCCGGGTTTCGCTCCGCCCGATCTGGGCGTCGGAGCCATGTACGGCGAGGTTGCGGCCTATACGAAAGCCGGGGATTTCTGGCAGTTCGTCGCCGGGAACGTCACGCTCGGGCAGAAGGCGAGTCTGCTGTGGGCCGTCAATGCCGGACGGTACAGCCAGACGGCGGGCCTTTTCCTGCTGGGTCTGCTGCTCGGCCGTCGGGGGCTTTTCTCGGATTCGGCGGACAATGCGCGCTTCTGGGTGCGGACGCTGATCGTCGGGGCCGTTGCCTTCGTGCCGCTCCAGGCCCTGCACGGGCTTTTCGGCGAAGCGACGGCGGCCCGCATGGCTGCGACCGTGCTCGACATGTGGCAGAAACTTGCCTTCACGGCGGTGCTTGCGGCTTCGTTCGTGCTGCTCTACCGCACGGCCCGTTTCCGCCGGGTGACCGACGGCCTGCGCTTCTACGGGCGGATGAGCCTTACCAATTATATCGCGCAGTCCGTCGTCGGCGCCCTGATCTTTTTCCCGTTCGGACTCGGGCTCGCCTTCCGGTGCGGATATGCGTTGAGCCTGGTGATCGGCGTTGCGGTCTTCGTTTTGCAGGCGGCTTTTTGCCGTTGGTGGCTGCGCGGCCACCGGCAGGGACCGCTGGAAAGTCTCTGGCACCGTCTGACGTGGCTGGGCGCGAAGTGATGCGTAACGTCTTGTTTCGCAGCTTTTTGCCGATTGTCGGGGCGGAAGAGGCGCAGTGCGGAATAAATAACTGATATAGAATATTTTAATTTTGGCCCGGGTTTTGCCCGATATTTGTTATCGTGTTGTGAACGTGCAGACTACACTGCTGCGGGAAAAAAGTGAAAAAAAATTGCCGATTATTGGCGGATATGTAAATAAAGCGTATATTTGCACTCCGAATCATTTTGGATGAACTTAATTTTAAATACTATATAAACATGACAAAGGCAGATATCGTAAGCGAAATCGCTAAGAGCACCGGCGTTGAGAAGGTGCAGGTTCAGGCAATCGTCGAAGCTTTCATGGATAGCATCAAGACCTCTCTGACCAACAAGAACAACGTGTATCTCCGCGGCTTCGGCAGCTTCATCGTGAAGAAACGTGCAAAGAAAGTCGCACGCAACATCTCGAAGAACACGACCATCACCATTCCGGAACATAACATCCCCGCTTTCAAGCCCGCCAAGAGCTTCGCTGCGAAGGTGAAATAATTCAATAAATAAAGAACCTCTAAAATTTAAGGACTATGCCAAACGGAAAGAAGCATAAGCGTCACAAGATGGCTACCCACAAGCGCAAAAAACGTCTGCGCAAGAACCGCCACAAGAAAAAGTAGGGTAGCACCTTAGTGCTAAACGATAGATAAAGCTAAAGGAGCCCCGGGTTCTTTTAGCTTTACCTATTTTCTGCGGTTTTTTGCGACCGGGGCCCGTATCCCCGGGGGGAATGCAGATCCCCGGATAGCCGTTTGCGGACGTCAGGCCCTCTTGCAACGCAGGTTATGAGGCTGCCGCAGAGGCATTGCGACGCAGTGCCGCCGAAAAAACAGGGTATTGTCTTACCCGCCATGTTGCCGGCCGATGTGTCCGGACAATATTTTCCTTTGGAGTTCGCCGCCACTTCAGACCAAAATGCGGCCTAACCGGTTTCAGTATTCCGCAACCCCGTTTCCGGGATGCGACACACGATATAGATGAACAGAGAATTAATCGTTAACGTCAACCCGACAGAAATCTCCATTGCGCTGTGTGAGGACAAGGTGCTTGTCGAGCTCAACAAGGAGCAGTGCCAGACGGGTTTCTCGGTAGGAGATATCTACCTCGGGAAAGTACGCAAGATAATGCCCGGGCTCAACGCGGCCTTCGTAAACATCGGGCACGAAAAGGACGCTTTTATCCACTACCTCGACCTGGGAAGCCAGTTCCCCTCGTTGCAGAAGCTGGTCGCTTCGCAGCAGCCCGGCAAGCGGGGAATGCGCGTCGAGGGCATGAAGCTCGAACCGCCCGTCGAAAAGACGGGCAAGATCGGCGACTATCTTCAGGTCGGGCAAAACATCATGGTGCAGATCGCCAAGGAGGCCATTTCGACCAAGGGGCCCCGCCTGACCTCCGACATTTCGCTGGCCGGCCGCAACGTCGTGCTGGTGCCCTTTTCGTCCAAGGTGTTCCTTTCGCAGAAGATCCGCTCGGCGGACGAGAAGAAACGCCTGAAGCGCATCGCGGCTGCGGTGCTCCCCAAGAATTTCGGGGTTATCATCCGCACGGCGGCCATGGAGGCCAAGGACGAGGACATCGAGCACGACATCCAGACCCAGATCGACCGCTGGCGCAAGACCTGCGCGGCGATCAAGAAGAACGCGGCGTCGGCCCCGGCGCAGCTGATGAGCGAGATGAACCGCGCCAACACGATCATCCGCGACTCGCTGAACGGCTCCTTCTCGCAGATCGCCGTCGACGACGAGGCGATGTACAACGAAATCCGCGGCTACATCCGCCAGATCGAACCCGAGAAGGAGAAGATCGTCAAACTCTACAAGGGCAACGTGCCCATTTTCGACAACTTCGACATCTCGAAGCAGATCAAGTCGCTCTTCGCCAAGTACGTGTCGCTCAAACGCGGCGCCTACCTCATCATCGAGCGCACGGAGGCCATGAACGTCATCGACGTCAATTCGGGCAACCGCACCAAGGCCGAGGACAACCAGGAGCAGACCGCCATGGACGTGAACCTCGCCGCGGCGAAGGAGATCGCCCGCCAGCTGCGGCTGCGTGATTTGGGCGGTATCGTCATCATCGACTTCATCGACCTGCACAAGGCGCAGAACAAGCAGGCGTTGTTCGACGAGATGGTGAAGCTGATGGCCACCGACAAGGCCAAGCACACGGTGCTGCCGCTCACGAAATTCGGCCTGATGCAGATCACCCGCCAGCGGGTGCGTCCCGTGGCCGTCGAGAGCGTTTCGGACGTCTGCCCGACGTGCAACGGTTCGGGCAAGATCGAACCTACGGTGCTGCTGGACAAGAAGATCGAGAATCAGATTTCGTTCCTCACGCAGGACCGCGGACACAAATTCATCAAGCTGGTCGTCAGTCCTTACGTGGCGGCGTTCCTCCGAAAGGGCCTCTGGTCGCTGCGCCGCCGCTGGGAGTGGAAGTACAAGGTGCGCCTTGAGATCGCCGAGGACCAGAGCATCGGGATCGTCGAGATCCACTACCATGACAAAAAGGATAACGACCTTATAACCAAATAAGGCATGGCAACCGCCCGCGAGCAGCTGGCGCAGTTCGCCGCCGGGTCGAAAGCCCTCGGCAGACTGTGCCGCGAATATAAAAACAGGAGTGCTACCGTCCACCTCGAAGAGCTGGTCGGCGGCGCTCTTTCGTTTTATGCCGCGGCGGCCGTGGCCGAATCCGGGGGCGTGCATGTCTTTGTCGCCGAGGACCGTGACGCCGCAGCCTACCTCCTGAACGACTTCTACAACCTGCTGGACGAACGGCAGGTTTACTTCTTTCCCTCGTCGTGGAAGCGTTCGGCGGCCTATGGCGCCGAGGATGCGCAGGGCGTGGTGCAGCGCACGGCGACGATGCACGCCGTACGGAATTTCACGGGGAAGGGCTACCTGGTGGTCTGCACCTGCCCCGAGGCGCTGGCCGAGCGGGTCGCTGACGCCGAAGCCCTGCAACGGGAGACGATCACCGTGAGGGTCGGCGACCGGATTTCGATCGAGGTGCTGGAGCAGGCGCTCGTCGATGCTTCGTTTACGCGCGTGGATTTCGTCTACGAACCCGGGCAGTACTCGGTGCGCGGCGGTATCGTCGACGTCTTCTCCTATTCGGAGAGCAAACCCTACCGACTCGATTTCTTCGGCGACGAGGTCGACTCGATCCGGCGGTTCAACATTTCGAGCCAGCTGTCGTCGGACAGGCTGGAGCGCGTGGAGATCATTCCCGACCTGAACGCCGGGACGCCCGCCGCGGCGAAGGTCTCCTTCGCGCGGTTTGCGGGCGCGGAGGCTTCCTGGTGGTTCTACGACGCCGATTTCGTGTTGCGGAGGGTCAACGACATCCGCCGCAGGACGCTCTCGGACATGGAGCATCCCGATGAGATCGACTCGCTGCTGACGAGCCGCAACTCGCTCGTGGCCGACCTTTCCGGAAGCCGGATTTTCCTGCTGCGCGACAATCTTCCCGAGCGGCCCGCGGCCGCAACGGTGAAGTTCGCGACGTCGCCCCAGCCGAAATTCAATAAAAATTTCGAGATGTTGGCCGACGACATGATCCGGGGTGCGCTGCGGGGTTACGATACCTATATACTTTCGGAGAACAAGGCGCAGGTCGAGCGTCTCGAAAATATTTTCCACCAGATCGGCCGCGGACAGGCCGTCGTGCGGTCGCTGTCGACGACCCTGCACGAGGGGTTCGTGGACAACGACCTGAAACTGTGCCTCTACACCGACCACCAGATTTTCGACCGCTACCAGCGTTACCGCATCAACGGCGAGATCCGGCGCGACGAGCAGATGACCGTCGCCGAGCTGAACCAGCTGCGCCCGGGCGACTACGTGGTGCATATCGACCACGGCGTGGGCCGTTTCGACGGGCTGGTGAAGATCGCCGCGGGCGACGGACGCATGCAGGAGGCGATCAAGCTGGTCTACAAGGACGGCGACGTGCTGTTCGTCAACGTGCACTCGCTCCACCGCATTTCGCGCTACAAGTCGGGCGACGGCGAGCCGCCGAAGGTCTACAAACTGGGCAACGGCGCCTGGCAGAAGCTGAAGAACGCCACCAAGAAGGCCGTCAAGGACATTTCGCGCGAACTGATCGCCCTCTACGCCAAACGCAAGGCCTCGAAGGGCTACGCCTTCTCGCACGACAGCTATTTGCAGCACGAGCTGGAGGCGTCGTTCCGCTGGGAGGACACCCCCGACCAGCAGTCGGCCACGGCGGCCATCAAGAAGGACATGGAGTCGGACCAGCCGATGGACCGGTTGGTGTGCGGCGACGTGGGCTTCGGAAAGACCGAGGTAGCGATCCGCGCGGCGTTCAAGGCCGCCGTCGACGGCAAGCAGGTCGCCGTGCTGGTTCCGACGACGATCCTCGCCTTGCAGCACTACCGCTCGTTCACCGAGCGTCTGCGCGATTTCCCGGTGAGGGTGGAGTACATCAACCGCACCAAATCCACGAAGGAGGTCAGCCAGATCCGCGAGGATCTCGCCTCGGGGAAGATCGACATCCTGATCGGCACGCACAAGATGCTGGGCAAGCAGATCGTGTTCCGCGACCTGGGGCTGCTGATCATCGACGAGGAGCAGAAATTCGGCGTCGCCGCCAAGGAAAAGCTCACCGAGATGAGCGTTTCGGTCGATACGCTGACGCTCACCGCCACGCCGATTCCGCGCACGCTGCAATTCTCGCTGATGGGTTCGCGGGACTTGTCCGTCATTTCGACCCCGCCGCCCAACCGCCAGCCGATCCTCACCGAGTCGCACGTATTCTCGGAGGAGATCATCCGCGACGCCGTCGAGGCGGAACTCGCCCGCGGCGGCCAGGTCTATTTCGTCCACAACCGCGTCGAGGACCTGCCGGCCCTCCAGGGGCTGATCACGCGCCTCTGTCCGAAGGCCCGCGTGGCCGTCGGGCACGGCAAGATGCCGGCCGAGCAGCTGGAGAAACTCATCATGGACTTCATCTACGGGGAATTCGACGTGCTGGTGTCGACGACCATCGTCGAGAACGGCATCGACATTCCCAACGCCAATACGATCATCGTCGACAACGCCCAGAACTTCGGTTTGAGCGACCTGCACCAGCTGCGCGGCCGCGTGGGGCGTTCGAACCAGAAGGGCTACTGCTACCTGCTTTCGCCGCCCGACGAGCTGCTGTCGTCCGACGCGCGGCGGCGTCTGCGGGCCATCGAGGAGTTCTCCGACCTGGGTTCGGGGTTCAACATCGCCATGCAGGACCTCGACATCCGCGGCGCGGGCAACCTGCTGGGCGCCGAGCAGAGCGGGTTCATCGCCGACATCGGTTTCGAGACCTACCAAAAGATTATGAACGAGGCGGTTGCCGAACTGCGTGCCGAGGGGCTTCATGTCCCGGGCTTGAGCGACGGGGAGCAGGAGGTCGTGGAGCAGATGCGTTTCATCGACGACGCGCACATCGACATCGAGGTCGAGGCCGCGCTGCCCGACGCCTACGTTTCGCAGCAGGCCGAACGCCTGAAACTCTACCGCGAACTCGACTCGACGAAGGACGAGGAGGCTTTGCAGGCCTTCGAGAGCCGTCTTGCGGACCGTTTCGGTCCCCTGCCGCGCGCCACGAAGGAGCTGTTGAACGTCGTGCGCCTGCGCTGGGAGGCCATTCGTCTGGGCATGGAGCGCGTGAAGGTCAAGAACGGGCTGATGATCGTGCATTTCGTGG